>Ga0116166_1000427_pt1 | contig 40703 bp, 36 predicted proteins | sample AD_JPNMR2_MetaG_FD_89884 | JGI IMG/M metagenome (GOLD analysis project Ga0116166, IMG submission 89884) | Active sludge microbial communities of municipal wastewater-treating anaerobic digesters from Japan - AD_JPNMR2_MetaG | ecosystem: Engineered > Bioreactor > Anaerobic > Digestate | place...
CGCCGAACGCGCCGCCGAACGAGGGATGTCCCTTGCCCCAGGCGTACATCAAACCGACAAAGATCGGCTGTACCAGCATCGGCACGAACACGCTCAACGCCAGGTCGAGCAGGCGCGAATAGTCGTTGCGTTGAAAGCCGTTGAACGCGTGACGGAAGACCTGGTAAAAACCTGGGATTTGAATGAAGGCATGGATGGCGATGCTCCACGCGTACAGCGCGTAAGCCGACCTGGGCGCGAGCGTGCTGGCGAGTCCCACCACGATCGCCACCTGCACCGCGCCCGAAAGCGCCTGCCACCAGATGAAGAACTGCCCGAACTGGATGCCGCGCCGCGGGTCGTTCACGCGATACTGCGACAGGTACTTGATGAACGCCACGCTCGTCCCCATGTCGAAGAAATACCACGCCAGGTTAAAGAACTGCGTCACGCGTCCCCAAATCCCAAGCGCCTGCGCGGACGGCAGGATGAACGACGGCAGGATCAGGTTCTGATAAATGATGAGCGGGATGAACAGGACGAGGCCGATCGCCAGCGCGACGATGAACCCGCCGAGCGGACGGTGGAACCCGACTTGCTCCCACTCCGTCGCCTCCTCGCGGACCTCGAAGCGGGTTCGGTCCGAGACGATCTGGTCCAACGCTTCGGGGTGTTTCAGGCTGTGCCGTCGCACGAGGATGAACGCGGCGAACGTGGTGACCAGCATCAGTCCCAGGATCGCCCACAGGAAGTTTCGCTCCGCAGCGTGCGGCACGGGCGAGACGGGATACTCCGCGAACGAAAGCGGTGTCCGCCCCGCGGCGCGCTCGACGAGGTGATAGATCAGATAATTGAAATATCCCCACTCCTGAATCTGGGGGTTGGCGTCGTTCAGGAAAGCGTTGACGACGAACTCGTTCGGCCGCGCCTGCCACAGGATCCATTCGCCGTCTTCATACGCGGTCACGAGCGGCTGGACGGACGAGAGCGGCGTCTGTGCCTCGAACCGCTCCCGCACCTGCGGCGCGCCGTTCCAGATGATCTCCGTCGTCAGCGGATCGTCCACATCGAGCGAGGTCAGGCTGACCGCGTCTTCGCGCAGGGTCAACGTCAACGGGATTCCCGTCGCCGCGGCGACCTGGGCCTCGGTCAAGTCTGGGCCGAGGATCAACGCTAGCCCCGCGCCCTCCTCCGTCCGTGCGCGGACCGCTTCGGGGTCGGGAATGACGCCGTTCAGCACGATCACGTCCGCCTGCGCGAGGTCGTCCACCAGGACGAATTTTGCCAGCTCGAGCGCGGTCTTCACGCCGCCGTCAGGACCCGCGTAGAAAACGCGGATGGAGTCGTCGGCATGGGCGGGTTGGACGAACGAGAAAAGCGCGAGCAGGATTAGTAGAACAATGATGTGTCTTTTCATGGGAGTCCTTTTTGCCACAGATTAGCACAGATTACACGGATTTGGCGACTCTTGGGGGAGGAGTCTGCCTATTCCACCGTCCATTCCTCGTCTGTGAAATCTGTGGCTAAATCTCTACCGCATTTTCCGCGATTGCCTTCGCAAACCAGCGGCCGCTATCTTTGACGATCCTCTTCTGCGTCTTCCAATCCACATAGACCAACCCGAAGCGCGGACCGTACCCCAGCGACCATTCGAAGTTGTCCATCAGCGACCAGTGGAAGTAGCCCTTGACGGGAATCCCGTCCTCGATGGCGCGGTGGACCTGCGCGAGGTGATTCCGCAGATAGCGGATTCGCCGCTCGTCGCGCACGCGCCCGTCGAAGTCCACGCCGTCGGGTACGGGGACGCCGTTTTCCGTGACCATCAATTCGCAAGTTGGCTTGTAATCCCAGACGAGTTTCAACGTCTCGTACATGCCTTCGGGATAGATTTCCCACATGCCCGAATATTCATTCCCCTCGGGGTAGACCTGCTCCACGTTGACGACGGGAATCTTGTTGGAGTGTTTCATCACCGTCCGCGAGTAATAGTTGACGCCGAGGAGGTCCAGTCGGCGGATCTTTGCAAGGTCGCCGTCGTGGATGACTTTCCCGACCAGCAGATTCGCGATGGCCGCCTCCTGGATCGGAGACGTCCCCTTCAGCAGCGGGTCGAGGACGATGCGGTTCATGAACATGTCCACGCGCTTGGCGGCCTCCTTGTCCTTCTTCGAGTCCGTCGCGGGATGGACAGGATTCAGATTGAGCGTGAGTCCGACCTTCACGGGCTGTTTCGCCTCCGCGCGGATCGCCTCCGCCGCCAGCCCGTGCGAGAGCAGGAGGTGATGCAGCGCCTTCACCGCCGCGCCGATATCCTTGTTCCCTGGCGCGTGGTCCCCGAGGAAATACCCGATGAACGCGGCCACCCACGGCTCGTTGTGCGTCAACCAGACCTTGACGCGGTCGCCCAAACGTCCCGCCACGACGCGGGCATATTCGGCGAAATGTTCCGTGATCTCGCGCTTCGGCCATCCGCCCTGGTCTTGCAACGCTTGCGGCAAGTCCCAGTGAAAGAGACAGACATACGGCTCGATCTTCCGTTTGAGCGCCTCGTCCACGATACGGTCGTAGAAGTCGAGTCCCTTTTTGTTCACGGCTCCCGTCCCCGCGGGCAGGATGCGCGGCCAGGCCGTCGAGAAGCGATAGGCCTTCACGCCCAGTTCCGACATCAGGGCGAAGTCATCCTTCCAGCGGTGATAATGGTCGGCGGCCACGTCGCCGTTTTCGTCGTTCACAATCCTGCCCTTTGTGTGGCTGAACGTGTCCCAGATCGAAACCCCGCGCCCGTCCTCGTTCCACGCGCCCTCGATCTGATACGCGGACGTGGCGACTCCCCAGGTGAAATTTTTCGGAAACGCAAGCGTCTTCATGGGTTCTCCTATCGGTTTGTGATGAATGGCAGCGCGCCCAGGATGACGCAGGCGCACAAGGCGATCAACGCGGCGACGAGACAGGCTGGCAGCGCGCGGCGGACCCACGTCCACAACGCGAACGCGTTCCATGCTTTTGTGACGACGGGCTGGGCCTGTCTCAGCAACTCGCTGGCGTCTATCTCCTGACGCGGGGCGGGCGCGGCCACTTTGGGCGTTTTCTCCGCTTTGGGCGGCGCGTCCCTCCGCATGGACGCGGGGATGGTCAGGTTCGCTCCGCAGTAGGAGCAGGTCATTTGGGCGCGTCCCGCTTCGGGTTCGTTCGGCGCGCCGCAGGCCGGGCAGGGAAAGGTGTCGGTCATCGAGGCATCTCCGTTGGGTCAATTATACGGCATGGAGTTTTCTTAACAACCTGTAATCTTCCCCGCCTTGACAGTGCAATCTTTCACGAGTATAAAACCGACTGACTGGTATGTTTTTGCCCGATTCGTGTTTTTTACCCGGCGGCCCGCTGGCCGCTTTTCTTGCGCATGTTGCCAATTATTGAACTACGCGACGTAACGAAGATCTACTCCACCGAGGCGGGGGAATTTCCCGCGCTCCGGGACGTTTCGCTTTCCGTGCAGGCCGGCGAATTTCTGGGGATCGTGGGGAAGTCGGGCGCGGGCAAGTCCACTTTGCTGAACATGATCAACGGCGTGGACCGCCTGACCTCGGGCGAAGTGACCGTCCGCGTCGGCGCGGACGAGGCGGCGGTCCACCGTCTCGACGAGGGCCAGCTCGCCCTGTGGCGCGGACGCACGATGGGCATCATCCTGCAATCCTTCCAACTGCTGCCCATGCTCACCCTCGTCGAAAACGTGACTCTCCCGATGGACCTGTGCGGGAACTACGAGTCCCGCGCGAGCCGCGAGCGCGCCATGGATCTGCTGCGTCTCGTGGAAATCGAGGAGCACGCGCGGAAATATCCCACCCAAATTTCGGGCGGACAGCAGCAGCGCGTCGCCATCGCGCGCGCCCTCGCCAACGATCCGCCCATCCTCGTCGCGGACGAGCCGACGGGCAGCCTCGATTCGATCACCGCCGACCACATCTTCAGCGTCTTCGAGCGCCTGGTGACGGAGAATGGAAAGACCATCGTGATGGTCACGCACGACAATTCCCTCGCGCCGCGCTTCTCGCGTAATCTCGCGCTGGCCGATGGGGAGATCGTCTCGGATGAGAAGAGGGCGGCATGAGCGCGATGACTGGCATCCCCAATCCGCAGGCGGCCGCGCAAATTGACAAAGCGCGCCGTCAACCAGGCGGGAGCCTGCCTCCCATGATCGAAACGCGCCAGATCGTCAAGACGTTCAAGAATGCCGCAGGCGAGTTCTGGGCGTTGAAAGGCATTGACCTGACCATCGAGCATGGACAGTTTGTGTCCATTGTCGGCAAATCGGGGAGCGGCAAATCCACGCTGTTGAATATGATCACGGGCATTGACCATCCCACTTCGGGACGGATGATCGTCGGCGGCGTGGACATTTATCACAACATGAGCGAGAGTCAGCGTTCGCGCTGGCGCGGAAAAAATCTCGGCATCGTCTTCCAGTTCTTTCAACTGCTCCCGATGCTGACCCTGCTCGAAAACGTCATGCTCCCGATGGACTACGCGGACATGTATGAGTTCGAGGAACGCCCGCAACGCGCCAAAGAGCTGTTGACGCTGGTCGGGCTGGAGAAGGAAGCCGGTAAACTTCCCGCCGCTGTTTCGACGGGACAGCAGCAGGCTGCGGCCATCGCGCGCGCGCTGGCCTGCAATCCGCCGCTGCTCGTCGCGGACGAACCGACGGGCAACCTCGACTCCCGGTTCGCGGAGAAAATTGTGGAGGTCTTCCAAAAGCTGGTGGACCAGGGCAAGACCGTCGTGATGGTCACGCACGATCCGTCACTGACCTCGCGCACCGACCGCAACATCATCATCTCGGACGGCGAGTTAATTGACGAGACGGTCTCGCGTTCCCTGCCGCTGCTGCGCCACCGTCACATGTTGGAGATCACGAAAAAGGCGGCGCGAAAAACCTTCCAGCCCGGCGAAATGATTTTGGAATGCGGGCAGGGCGTGAGGAACCTGTATCTCATCGCCCGCGGCTCGGTGGACATAATGAAGAAAAACGGCGGCGGCAGGACGCTGGCGCGTTTGAATGAAGGCGACTTCTTCGGCGAGATCGAACTGCTGCGCGGCGGCGAAACCATCGCGTGCGTCCGCGCGGGCGAAGCGCCTGTGGAGACGCTCGTAGTGGACGGCGAAGACTTCCTGCGCATCGTCGCCGAATCGCCCATCACCGCCGAGGTGTTGGGCAGGATCGTTGAAGCAAGGCTGAGAGAGAACGCGGCAGGATGAAGGTAGAGAGCAGTAGGCAGAGAGCAGTAGACAGAGAGCAGAGAGCAGAGAACGGAGAGCAGGATTGCGGTCAAGATGACCATCTGACTACCCGACCACCCGACCATCCGACTAATTGACGATATGACAATCCGACCTCGATGGCGCAAAGTCATCCACGATCTATTCGATAACAAGGCCCGCACGCTGCTGGTGGTGTTTTCCATCGCGGTGGGCGTGTTTTCCATTGGCGTGATCGCCGGCACGTATGTCATCATCTCCAACGACATGAGCGCCAGTTACGCGGCCAACGTCCCGGCCAACATCGAATTACGCATGGCGGACTTTGACGATTCCACCCTCGAATCGGTGCGAGACCATCATGGTATAGACGAGGCCGAAGGGCGGCGCGTGTTCAGCATCCGCGCCCGCGTGCAAGGCTCCACCCGATGGACCGTGCTGGAAATGGCCGCTTTCGACGATTTCGAAGGCAACAAGGTCAACCTGCTGGTCCCCATCGAGGGGAAAGCCGTCCCCGGCAAACGCGAGGTGGTGTTCGAACGCGACGCCCTCACGCGCGTCAAAGCGGACGTGGGCGACATGATCGAGTTCCAACTCCCCGACGGCTCGGTCAAATCCATGCCGCTCGTCGGCTCGGTGCAGGATATCGCCATGGGCGCGGGGGACTTCCTCGCCGCGCCCTACGCGTACATTGACCGGAACACGCTTCAATTTTTGCAGGAGCCGACGACCTACAACCGCGTCTACGCCACCGTCTCCGAGGGCGGCGACGACATCGAACACATCCGCGCGCTCGGCGCCGACCTCAAGACCGACCTCGAAAAGGGCGGCGCGTACGTCGTCCGTTCGCGCTTCGCCGAGACGCATCTGCATCCGCTGGCAACCACCGTCAACGCCATTCTCGGCATCCTGCTCGCGCTGGGCATCCTGATCGTCTTCCTTTCGAGTTCGCTTATCGCGAACACACTGGCCGCGCTGCTTCAACAGCACACGCGTCATATCGGCGTCATCAAACTCGTCGGCGGACGCAGCCGCCAGGTGCTGGCGATGTACCTCGCGCTGATCCTGTCATTCGGCGCGCTGGCGCTGGCGATCGCCGTTCCGCTCGGCGGACAGGGCGCATACGGACTGTCGGCTTACATCGCGAGCGAGTTGAACTTCACCCTGCTGGGCTATCGCATCGTCCCCCTGGCGATTCTGATCCAGGCTTTGGTTGGGCTGCTCGTCCCCCTGATCGCGGGACTCGCTCCCATCCTCGGCGGGGCGCGCGTCACCGTGGTGGAAGCCATCAGCGGGGAGGCGGCCCGCGATGAAATGAGCCGCCGCAAGTCGGGAAAGAAGTGGGGCGTCTCGCGTTGGGAGTGGATCCAGACCCGCTTCACGATCCTGCTCGCGAAGCGCGGGATTCACATCCCGCGTCCGTTCGTCATCTCGCTGCGGAACACCTTTCGCCGCCGCAGCCGGCTCATCCTCACCTTGTTCACGCTGACGATGGGCGGCGCGATCGTCATCTCAGTTTTCAACGTGCGGGTCACCCTGCACGATTACATCGGCGCCATCAGCCGCTATTTCGTCGCGGACGTGTCGGTGGATTTTGACGCGCCGTACCGCCTGCGCGAAATGGAGCAGGCGCTCATGCAGGCTCCGGGCGTGGAGCGCGTGGAGGGCTGGCAGTTTCTGAGCGGCGAGTTGTTGAACGCGGACGGGCATGTGCTGGAAAACCTGAACATCTTCGCGCCGCCGGCCAACAGCGAACTGATCAAACCGATCCTGGTGCAGGGACGCTGGATCGAACCCGGCGACGTGCGCAAATTCGCGGTCAGCGAGGCGGTTTACAAATACTATCCTGCCCTGAAGCCCGGCGACTTTTTGAAGGTGTTGGCGCGCGGCAAGGAGGAGACCTGGGAAGTTGTGGGGATTTTCAAATTTGTGGACCGCGAAGGCCTGCTGGCCTACGCGCCGTACGAATATATTTCACGGACGACCAATCTCGCCAACCGCGCCTACATGTTCCGCATCGTCACCGACCGCCACACGCGCGCCTACCAGGACGCGAAAGCCGAGGAATTGGATTCGTTCCTGCGGACGCGCGGCTTCAAATTGCACAACGCCGAAGCGGGAAACGCCTCGCTGGACGTCGCCGTCGAAAGCCTCGACATCCTCGTCGCGTTCCTGCTCATCATGGCGGTGTTGACGGCCATCGTCGGCTCGATGGGGCTGACTGGGACGATGGGCATGAACGTGCTGGAGCGGACGCGTGAGATTGGCATTACGCGCGCCATCGGCGCGGACGACCGGGCCGTGATGCGGACCGTGATCGCCGAGGGCGTGGTGATCGGGTTGATCTCGTTTGCGCTGGCGATCCTCCTGTCCGTCCCGATTACGTACCTGCTTTCGACGATCGTCAGCGTGGCGGTTTTCGAGACGCCGATCGAAGTCCACTTTACGTGGATGGGTTACGCCATCTGGCTGGGACTGGCGCTGGCGCTTTCGGCGGTGGCCTCCGTCGTCCCGGCGCGCAACGCGGCGACGATGACGATTCGGGAAGTGCTGGCGTATGAGTAGGGAAGAGAATAGAGAGCAGAGAGCAGGGAGCAGGGAGCAGGGAGTGGTAATTGGTAAATGGAGATTGGAGATTTGGAAGTGGAGCGTAGTTTGCGCTCTCTGGCGCAAGGCGGAAGACCGCCAGGACGCGTCGAGTATGACTTTGGAGATATGATATGAAAAAGATAATCGTTCTATTTTTCGTTTTTGCGTTGGCGCTCGCGGCCTGCGGAACTCCCGCGACCGAGGCGCCTGTCGCTGAAGCCGCGCCTGTTCCGCCGAACGCGGTCATCGCGGAGGGACACATCAAGCCCGTCCGCGCGGCGAATCTGTCGTTTCAAGCGCGCGGGATCGTCGAACAGGTCCACGTGAAGATCGGCGACCAGGTCAGCGCGGGCGACGTGTTGGCGCGCCTTTCGAACGCGAGCCAGGCCGAGGCCGGGTTGGCCGCCGCCAAACTCGAGCTTCTCGACGCCCAGCAATCCCTGGATTCCCTCAACCGCACGGGAGGCGCGAACCTCGCCGCGGCATGGAGCGCCTACATGGACGCCCAGAAGTCCCGCGCCGAAGCGGAACGCAAATGGGAGCGCCTCGACCTCGACGCGGTTGACGATCGCATCGAAGACGCCAAAACAGACCTCGCGGACCGCGCCGAAGACCTGGCGGACGCGCAGGCCGACTTCGATAAATACAAAGACCTCGATAAGGACAACTCCAGGCGCAAGACCGCCGAAGACGAACTCGAAACGGCCCAGGAAGACTACAACGAAGCCGCGCGCAAACTCGAGGAAGTCACGCGCGAGCGCGACGCCGTCCGCGCCGCGCTGGACGCCGCGCTCGCGGCCGAGGCCGAAGCCAGCCGCCAGTACGAAATCTCGACCGGCGGCGTCAACAAGGATCAACTCGCGCTGGCCGAGGCGCGTCTCGAAAACGCGCAGGCGCAGGTTGCGGCGGCGGAAGCGGCGCTCGACAATTACATTCTGCGGGCGCCGTTCGACGGCCAGGTGGCGGATGTGGCTGTTTCAGCCGGCGAGCAGGTCGGGCCGGAAGCGCGGGCAGTGTCGGTCATAGACGCCTCCGCGTGGGTGGTCGAAACCTCCGACGTCACCGAACTCGAAGTCGTGGACCTCGCCGTCGGTCAGGCGGCCAGCTTCGTTCCCGATGCCTTGCCCGGCCTCAAACTGGACGGAGTCGTCGCGGCCATCAGCCGGTCGTCCCATCTCCAGAGCGGCGACGTGCTATACACGGTTTACGTCACGGTCAAAAACGCCGACCCGCGCGTCCTATGGGGCATGACGGTGGAGATCACCTTCGAGCCGATGGAATAACCCTTCAAAAAACCAGGTTTCCCGCAGAGACCTGGTTTTTGAATCAAAGTTATAATCGCTCCATGCCAAAACCCCGTCCCCTCGACCCCGCCGCCAAACCGAGCGACCAGGTTGACAACGCCCTCCGCCCGCAGAAACTCGCCGACCTGATCGGCCAGGACCAGGTGAAGGAAAATTTATCCATCCTGATCTCCGCGGCGAAGAAGCGCGGCGAAGCCCTCGACCACGTTCTGTTCTACGGGCCGCCCGGCCTCGGCAAGACGACCCTCGCGCACGTCCTCGCCAACGAGATGGGAGTCAACGTCAAAGTGACGGCAGGACCCGCCATCGAACGCGCGGGGGATTTGGCGGCGATTCTCACCAACCTTCGAGCCGGGGACGTGTTATTCATAGACGAAGTCCACCGCCTCGGCCGCGCGGTCGAGGAAGTTTTGTACCCGGCCATGGAAGATTTCGCGCTGGACATCGTCATCGGCAAGGGGCCCTCGGCGCGCTCCATCCGATTGAAACTGCCGCGCTTCACGATCGTCGGCGCGACGACGCGGCTGGCGCTGGTCACCGCGCCGCTGCGGGCGCGCTTCGGCGCGGTCTATCGGCTGGACTATTACGACCAGCCCGCGATGCAGGCCATCGTCGCGCGGGCCGCGTCCATGCTGAACGTGGAGGCGGACGCGCCCGGCGTGGAGGAGATCGCCCGTCGGGCGCGCGGGACGCCGCGCGTCGCCCTGCGCCTGCTGCGCCGCGTCCGCGACTTCGCCCAGGTGCGCGCGGACGGCCGCGTCCGCCGCGCGGTCGCGCGGGACGCGCTCGACCTGCTGCAGGTGGATCCGCTCGGCCTCGACGACGTGGACCGCCGCGTCCTGAAGACCATCATCGAAAAATATAACGGCGGCCCGGTGGGACTGAACACCATCGCCGCCTCCATCAGCGAGGAGCAGGACACCATTATGGACGTGGTCGAGCCGTACCTTTTGCAGTTGGGCTTCCTCGATAGAACCCCGCAGGGGCGCGTGGCGACCAAATCCGCGTATGAGCATCTGGGTTTCGAGTGGAGGGACGAGGGCCAGCCGAGGTTGTTGTAAGGTTGAACGGTAATTTTCCTTTATAATCGGGACAAATCTCATCACCCGCCGGGGAACCTGCCATGCCCGAACCGAGACCGCTCAAAGTATTTCTCTGTCACGCAAAAGAAGATAAACCGCAAGTCCGCGAACTGTACCGCCGTTTACACGCCGACGGTATCGAGGTGTGGCTGGACGAAAGAAGCCTGCTGCCCGGCCAGGATTGGAAAGTGGAAATTCCGAAAGCGGTGCGCGAATCTGACGTGGTCATCGTTTGCATGTCGCCTGTGTCTGCGCGCAAGGAGGGTTTCGTGCAGGCGGAGATCAACTTTGCGCTGGACATGGCGTTGCAAAAGCCCGAAGGTACGATTTATATTGTCCCTGCGAAATTGGAAGAGTGCGAAGTCCCCGATAAATTGAGCCGTTGGCAATGGGTGAATTTGTTTGAAGACGCGAACGACGGCTACGAGATGCTCATGCTTTCGCTCAAATTGCGGGCGAAGAATTTGGGCGCGAGTTTGGTCCCGCCGCAAAAAGAACCGGCGCGGACGGCGTCTTCGCAGCCGCAAATACAAAAGGTCAGTTTGCCGTCGAGTACGAAAATCGTCGCCGCCGCCAACCAGCGCAAACTGGAAGTGTACACGCTTGCAAACATGGAGTTCGTGCTTGTTCCAAAAGGCAAATTCATCATGGGCGGGACGGTAGATGATGAGAAGCCAAAAGGCGGAATTGACATTCCCTACGATTACTGGATGGCGCGTTTCCCGATCACGAACGCGCAATACAATGACTTTATCGCGCCCGTGAAAGCGAAGCATCCTGTTGAAAATTGGTCAAAGATCAAAGACCACCCGGTGGTGAACGTTACCTGGAATCATGCCATGTCTTTTTGCATGTGGCTGAACGATGAATTTGCCCACGAACTGCCCGATGGTTATACCTTCCGCCTGCCGACCGAAGCGGAATGGGAAAAAGCCGCGCGCGGCGTGAATGGTTTGGAATATCCCTGGGGCAATATGTTCGACCCAACGCGTGCGAACTGTGAGGAATTCGCCCAGACCACCACGCCTGTTGGACAGTTTTCGCCGCGCGGCGATTCGCCTTTTGGTTGTGCCGATATGGCGGGCAATGTCTGGGAGTGGTGTCATTCACTTTACAAGCCGTATCCTTATAAGGCAGGTGACGGGCGTGAAGATGAGACTGTTGCTGAAAGCAGAGTCTTTCGCGGCGGCTCTTGGGCTAACGGCAGGGACGCCGCGCGTTGCGCGTATCGCTACTACGACGGCCCCGGCCTCCTCAGCGACGGCGTCGGGTTTCGTGTGTCGGCGTCTCCCATCTCTCCTGTATAGGCTCTTGGATTCTGAATTCTGAAATTCTGGATTCTGCCCCCCTCCGCCGTGAGGCGGAAAAATTTTTTGAAAAATTACGTCCATGGAAGAATCGCCCATCTTCACCAAAACCTACGACCTGCTGTTGTGGTTGATTCCCGCAACGATGAAATTTCCCAAAGAACAGCGTTTCGTGCTGGCGAAGCGGATTCAAGATACTGTCTTCGATTTTCAAGAAGCGCTGATCGCCGCGGGCATGGGAGTCGAAAAGACGCGCAACCTGCAAGAGGCGGATGTGCTGTTGAGAAAATTGCAGGTGTACATTCGCATGAGCGTCAACCTGCAATTCCTCACGGTCAGACAGTATGAGCATGTCAGCAAAATGACGGTGGAGATCGGGAAGATTCTCGGCGGCTGGCGCAAGAAAGCGGGAGTATAATACCGACGCGTTTGGGGTACCGAACGCAGGGCTGGCTGGTCAACGCCGCGCGTTGCGCGTATCGCAACAACAACGACCCCGACAACCTCAACAACAACATCGGGTTTCGTGTGTCGGCGTCTCACGCCTTTCCGAGTTGTAAGCAAGGTCTCCGGGTTCTCAAAGAACTCGGAGATTTGCACCGGGCCAGAAATGCTCTACGCCCACGAGACGTAAGCCGAGGCAAAACAGGAGAGATGGCGCAGTCATGCCCTGTCTGGGCGTTTTCCGTCTTCATCAATGGGCAATGGAGGCGGGCAGCCCCCTGCGGGGGCGCTGCGCGGGGAAGGGCGCTCCGACAAATATAAAAAAGCCCCGCTCGTTGGAGTAGCGTTTCGCGAATCTCCGGGCGGGGCGCCCTTTTTACTCGCCAGTTTCGAGTAACTTTGGATGCGTGTATAATACCTGAAGAGGTTCAAATGGATACTCTCGTTACCCTGAAAAGCCTGCAATTCGTTGTGGACGCCAGTGGAAAACAGGCCGCCGTTCAGGTTGGCATGGATGATTGGCAAAAACTCCTCGATTATTTTGAGGAGTTGGAAGACCGCGCATCCGTAAAACAATTGTTACATCGCATCAAAATCGGGCCCGAGAAATCGGGCGCGCTCGATTGGCAGGAGGCGCGAAAACAATGGTAAAGCGGGGGAAACAGGCCGCCTTATCAATACGAAGACTTGCAGGAACTTGTATCCAAACTTCGATGAACTTTGCGGCGCAATTCAAGCGCCGCTTTTTTATCCATATGACTGCTTCGCTTATGAACACCTCCGACTTCGACTATCCCCTCCCCGAATCCTCCATCGCGCAGACTCCCCTCGAGCCGCGCGACTCCTCGCGTCTTCTCGTCTTGAAGCGCGGGACGCCGAACGTGGAACACCGTCTCTTCCGCGAGATCGGGGAGTATCTCCGCCCGAACGACCTCCTCGTCCTCAACCAAACGCGTGTCATCCCGGCGCGTCTCTTCGCGCGCAAACCCACGGGCGGACGCGTCGAACTGCTGCTCCTCCGCCGCCGCGACCTGTTGACGTGGGAGGCGCTGGTCGGCGGGAAGGGATTGCGGATAGCCAGCAAGGTGAAAGTGGAAGACGGTCCCGAAGCTGAGATCGTGGAACTGCTGAACGGCTCCGAGCGGCTCGTCCGATTTTCCGAACCCATCGAGCCGTATTTCCCGAAAGTGGGACACGTCCCGCTCCCGCCGTACATCCACGAGGAGTTGAAGGACCCCGAGCGCTATCAAACCGTCTACGCGCGCGAGTCTGGCTCCGCCGCCGCGCCGACGGCCGGACTCCACTTCACGCCGCGGCTGCTGGACGAGTTGCAGGGCAGGGGGGTGAAGATCGCCTATGTCACATTGCATGTCGGTCTCGACACCTTTGCCCCCGTCAACGAGGACGACCCCGCCGAGCATAAAATCCACACCGAGTGGTGCGAACTTCCGCAAGCCGCTGCTGACGCCGTCAACGAAACCAAACGCCTCGGCGGACGCGTCATCGCGGTCGGCACAACCTCCGTCCGCACGCTGGAAACTGCTGCCAATTTCCAATCTCCAATCTCTGCTTACTCTGGCCCCACCTCCCTCTTCATCCTCCCCGGCTATCAATTCAAAATCGTGGATGCGATGATCACAAATTTCCACCTGCCCAAGTCCACGCTGATCATGTTGGTCAGCGCCTTCGCGGGGCGGGAGAAGATTCTCGAAACATACCAACTCGCGGTCAGGGAAGGCTATCGCTTTTACTCTTTCGGCGATGCGATGTTGATCCTCTAACCGCCAACCCTAGTTCCAGTCTCCAATCTCCAGTCTCCAATCGCCTCATGCAAACTCTCACCGCCCTCAATCAACAAATCACTTCCTGCCGTCTCTGTCCCCGCCTCGTCGCTTGGCGCGAGGAAGTGGCGCGGGTCAAGCGCAAGGCCTATATCAACGAAGAATACTGGGGCAAGCCCGTCCCCGGATTCGGCGACCCGCAAGCGCGCGTCCTCGTGGTGGGACTCGCCCCCGGCGCGCACGGCTCGAATCGCACCGGGCGACAGTTCACCGGCGACGCCTCGGGCAACTTTCTCTATCCCGCCCTCTTCCGCGCCGGGTTCGCGAATCAGCCCGCCTCGGTCTCGCGCGACGACGGCCTGACTCTGCGCGACCTGTATCTCACCGCCTCCGCGCGCTGCGTCCCTCCCGACAACAAACCCACGCCAGAGGAGCTCGCCAACTGCCAGCCGTATCTGGAAGCGGAATTGAAAATCATCCATCCCAAAGTGATCGTGTGTTTGGGACGCGTCGCCTTCGAGCGGATTTTAAAAATTTACGGCCTGCGAATCTCGGAATATAAATTTTCTCACGGCGCAACTTACTCACTGATGGCTGATCGCTGGTTACTATGCTCTTACCACCCCAGCCAGCAAAACACGCTGACAGGAAAACTCACCGTCGAAATGTTCGACGAAATCTGGCAACAAGCCAAATCCCTCCTCGATACTGCCCACTGATCACTGCTCACTGATAACTGATTACCGATCACTGATCACTGATGACTGACCACCCATGACTCCCGGACGCATCGCCTTTCTTGGATCGGGCGAGACCTCCCTCGCGGGCGGCCGCGTCTTCGAGACTCTCGCCCGCCTCCTTCCTGACCCGCCGCGGGCCGCGATCCTCGAGACGCCTGCCGGCTTCGAGTTGAACTCGGCCTCCGTCGCGGGACGCGTCGCCGACTTTCTTCGGACGCGCCTGCAAAATTACAATCCCCGCGTGGACGTGGTTCCCGCGCGCAAACGTCATTCCCCTTTCAGCCCCGACGACCCCGAAATCTTAAAACCCCTCCTCGACGCCAATCTCATTTTCATGGGACCCGGCAGTCCCACGTATGCCGTCCGCCAGTTGAAAGGGACTCTCGCCTGGGACCTGATCCGCGCGCGTCATCGCCTCGGCGCGGCGCTCGTCTTCGCCTCGGCCGCGACGATCGCGGTCGGCGCGTGGACTCTGCCCGTGTACGAAATTTACAAGGCGGGAGAAGACGTCCGCTCCCTGCCCGGGCTCGATCTGTTCGGCGATTTCGGCGTTTCGCTTTCCTTCATCCCTCACTGGAACAACGCCGAGGGCGGCGAGGATTTAGACACCAGCCGCTGCTTCGTCGGCATGGAGCGCTTCGCGCAGTGGCGCGCCGCCCTGCCGCCCGGCCAGACGATCCTCGGCCTGGACGAGCATACGGGTTTGATCGTGGACTTCGAGAAGCAGGAATGTACGGTCAGCGGGGTGAGTTCGGTTTCGTTGATACGAGATCGCGATCCGAAAATCTACGCCTCGGGAAAAGTATTTCCGCTCGCCGAATTGGGTGAATTCAAAGCGCCCGCGCCGGAGACGGGTATCTCGTCCGCCGCATGGGAACTGGCGCGCGGCGCGGGTCGGACGGAGTCGGAATCTCCCGACGCGGAGACGCTGTCCCTGCTCGACGCGCGCGGACGGGCGCGCGCCGCGAAGGACTGGGAGACCTCCGACCGTTTGCGCGATCAGATTGCCGCCCGCGGCTGGTCGGTGACCGATACCGCCGAAGGCCAGACCGTGAAGAAGAATCCCCGATAATCTTAAAATTTAAGATTCAATGAATTTCTGCTCGCGCGTTTTCAATCTGAACGCGCGCGTTTTTTTATATTCCAACCTTAAAGTTTTCTTTTTTGCGCGAATGTTAAGGTCTGTAACCTTGATTCTTATTCGAAATGTAGTATAAATCGAATCGAAGTCGTTTCGATGAAAGGAGAATCTTAAATACATCAATGGATGCCGACGATTCATTAATTGCGCTCATCTACAATCAGGAAGAGGAGATTGTTAAGGGCGATTCGCAAGACCTGATTGCGTTGCAGTACACCACGAAGACGGCAACATCCATATACGAAGCCTTGAAACGTCTCGGCTATCCGACGGTGATGGTGCCGGTCCGGGACGACCTGGAAGCGTTCGCCCGCGAACTGGGACAGTATTCGCCGCGCAATACTTTTGTGTTTAATGTTTGCGATGGGTTCGCCGGGGACAATTTCAGCGCGTCCCTCATTCCGCAGGCGCTCAAGGAACTGGGCTTTAAATATACAGGATCGAAATCCGAGGCGGTCCGCTTATGCACAGACAAGGCGCGCGCCAAGCGCCGCCTCCTCCGGCAGGGAGTTCCGACTCCCGCCTATCAGTTGTTCTCCAGGCCCAAAGGCGGAGTGTCGCTGCAATTCCCCGCCATCGTCAAGCCGGTCCGTGAGGACGCCAGCCTGGGCATTAACGAAAATTCGGTGGTGACCAACGCCAGCGATATGTTCGACCGCGTGGATTACGTGGTGAGCGAGTACCGCCAGCCCGCGCTCGTGGAAGAATACATCACCGGGCGTGAGTTCTCCGTCTCGATGTGGGGCAACGGCACGATGGAAGTGATGCCCATTTCGGAACATGACTTTTCCGCGGTGGACGACCCGCTGAAATCGCTCCTCACCTACGAGTCCAAGTGGCTGGAGGATTCATTCACCTACAACTCGTTCAGCGTGATCTGTCCTGCCGAGCTCACCAGAAACGAGGAAGAGACCGTCAAGACGACGGCCGTCAACGCCTTCCGCGCCATTGGGCTGCGCGACTTCGGCCGCGTGGACATGCGTTATCGCGACGGCATCCCCTACGTCATTGACATCAACGAACTTCCCGATCTCGCTCCCGACGCCGGGTTTGCCAACAGCGCGGAGAAGGCCGGCTATCCCTACGACCAGATGGTGGACCGCATCCTCAGCCTGGCGCTGCACCGCGAAGGTTGGAAATGATCTTCGAACCAGCCAAACCGGAAGACCGCCAGGGCATCCTGGCGGTCACCGCGAAGATAGACGTTTTCACGGACGAGGAAAAAGATACCGTCCGCGAGCTGTGGGATGACGGCGGCTACGATTTCCTCGTCGCGCGCCGCGACGGACGGGTGGTCGGGTTTACCTGCTACGGCGAGCGCGCCCTCACCGAGGGGACGTACGACCTGTTTTGGATCGCCGTGGACCCGTCGGAGCGGAGGCTGGGGACAGGGAAAAGCCTGATGCGCGCGACCGAGGCCGAGGTCCAGAAAAGAGGCGGACGGATTCTGATCGCGGAGACCTCGGGCATGGAGTCGTACGCGTCCACGCGCGCGTTCTACGAATCGGTCGGGTATCAAAAAGAAGCGGTCATCCGCGATTTCTACAAGCCGGGCGACGACCTGGTGGTCTACACGTTACACTTTTAAGTTTATTTCCCCAACTACCAGCCCCAGCCGTAGAGGATTGCCAGCCGCCTTATTTGTTTGTTCCTTTGTGAATCATTTCCCTCCCATACTTTTCCTGCAACGCGTCCACGGCCTTCTGCAATTTGCGGGACTTCTCCGTGTTCAAATCCCACAGCCCCAGTTGGCGGACGGGTTCTCCCAGTCCCGTAACTCCGACCCCGATCAGGCGCACGGCCTCGCCCGATTTGCGGACGGTTTTCAGCAGCGCCAGCGCGGCCTGCGCGATCTCATCTTCCATGTCCGTCGGGCGGTTGATGGTCGTTTGGCGCGTCAGGGTCGTGAAGTCGGGCCAGCGCAGTTTAAGTTTGATCGTCCTGCCCGCGAGGTTTTCGCTCCTCAATTGCCGCGCCACCTCGGCGGATTGCTCCCGCAAAGCCGCCTCCAATGTTTTGTCGTCGCGGACGTCGCGCGCGAAGGTCGTCTCCTGGCTGATGGATTTGGTCTCGGATTCCGTGACGACGGGACGCTCGTCCTCGCCGCGCGCATGACGGGCGAGGTCGCGTCCGGGCTCGCCGAAGCGCCGCGCCAGTTCGGACGGGGGCCAGCGCGCGATGTCGCCGATGGTGTGGATGCCGAGTTCCGCCAGACGCGCGGCGGTCTTCGGGCCCACGCCCCACAGCATGTCCGCAGGCAGGGGCGCGAGGAACGCGGCCTCCTCGCCCGCGGGGACGACGGTCAACGCGCAGGGCGGCGCGTTTCCCTTCGCGGCTTTCTTCCCGACCTCGGTGGCGATCTTCGCCACAAGTTTGTTGGACGCGATCCCGATCGAGCAGGGCAGTCCCAGGTCGTCGCGGATGCGCGCTTGAAGTTCACGCGCGACGCGTTCGACGGGGCCGCGCAGGTCGGCGAGGTCGAGGAAGGCCTCGTCAATGGAGATCTGCTCCACGAGGGGAGTCAGGTCCCGCAGTTTCGCCATCACATTTTTGGAGACCTCGCTGTAGGCGCGGTGACGTCCCGGGATGACAATCAGGCCGGGACAGATCCGCAGCGCGCGTGACATCGGCATGGCGCTGCGCACGCCGAACATCCGCGCCGCGTAGGAGCAGGAGGCGACGACGCCGCGCTCGTCGGGACGTCCGCCCACCGCGAACGGCTTGCCGCGCAGGGATGGGTCGCGCGTCTCTTCGACGGCGCAGAAGAAGGCGTCCAGGTCGAGGTGCAGGATGACGCGTGGCATGAGGCGATTATAGTACGCTTGCAGGGTCGCTTTCGCGCCGCGGCAAATTTGGTAACTTCGGAATATTGAACTATCTCTGGAGTAAGGATATACTAGAAAAGTCTGGAACATATTGCTCTTGTCCTTCGTTTGAGACCAGGAAGCATCGAACTGTTAAAGGAGGATGCGATGAGAACCCGATCTATCATTATTTCAGCGGCTGTGCTGACCGCCCTGCTGTTTTCCTTCCTGCCGATGGCGGGAACGGGACCGCAGACGGCCGCCGCCGCGACCGTCTGCGACGCCGCGCAGTTCATCGCCGACGTGACCGTCCCCGACGGCTCGATCATGGCGCCGGGAACCGCATTTAAAAAGACCTGGCGGCTGAAGAACGTCGGGACCTGCACGTGGAGCAAGGATTACAGCCTTGTGTACGCGAGCGGCGAGAAGTTTTCCGGTCCCACTTCGGCTCTTTTGGGCGTCGCGGTGGCCCCCGGCCAGACGGTGGACATCTCCGTTGATCTGACCTCTCCGTCCAGCGCTGGGAAATTCCGAAGCAACTGGCAGCTGGCAAACGCCTCGGGCAAGACCTTTGGTATCGGTTACAACGCTAAAGGCGTGTTCTGGGTGGAGGTCGTCGTCTCGGGCGGCGGCAGCGCCGGCGTGGTCTACAACTTCGCGGACAAAGCCTGCGACGCGGCCTGGTCGAGCGGCGCGGGGACTCTCCCCTGTCCCGGAACGGACGGCGACGCGAAGGGCTTTGTGCTGAAACAGTCCAATCCCAAACTGGAGAACGGCGTGGCGGACGCCAACCTCGGCCTCCTCGTCTCGCCGCAGGCCGTCAACAACGGCTACATTCAGGCGGTGTATCCCGCCTTCCGCGTCCAAAGCGGCGACCGCTTCCAGGCCATCGTCAGCTGCGAGTACAACGCCACATCCTGCTATGTCGCTTACCGCCTCGATTATCAGATCGGCTCGGGCGCAGTGCAGACCTTCTGGACGTTCCGCGAACGATACGAGGGACAGTTCTACCGCGCCAACCTCGACCTGAGCCGGCTGGCCGGCCAGGACGTGAAATTCATCCTCTACCTCAGCGCCTACGGCTCCCCGACCGGCGACCGCGCCTTGTGGGGCAACCCCGTCATCTATCGTTCGGGCGGCGGGAACGTTACGCCCGTCCCGACCACGCCCGGCCCCATTTCGGGCTGCGACAAGGCGCAGTTCATCGCCGACGTGACCGTGCCGGACAAATCGGTCTTCGCGCCCGGCGCGGCCTTCAAGAAAACGTGGCGATTAAAGAACATCGGTACTTGCACGTGGACGACCGGCTACTCCCTCGTCTTTTCCAGCGGCGAGAAGATGGGCGGCCCCTCCTCGGCGGCTTTCCCCACCAACGTCGCTCCCGGCCAGACTGTGGACCTCTCCGTCAACCTGACGGCCCCTACCGCCAGCGGGACCTTCCGCGGCAACTGGATGTTGAAGAACGCCAGCGACCAGTTGTTCGGCATCGGCGCGAAGGCCAGCAACCCCTTCTGGGTGGAGATCGTCGTCACTGGCGGGCCGACCGTCACGCCCGGCCCCACCGTCACGCCCGGCGGACCGACCGTCACGCCCTCATCCGACACGGCCTATGACTTTGCGGCGCACGCCTGCGAAGCGAAGTGGGTGAGCGGCGCGGGCGTCCTGCCTTGCCCCGGCGCTGACGGCGACGCGAAGGGCTTCGTGTTGAAACTGACCAATCCGCAACTCGAAACCGCCGCCGCCGATCCCCGTCCCGGCCTGCTGACCAACCCGCAGAACACCACCAACGGTTACATCCAGGGCATCTTCCCCGCTTTCCGCGTGCAGAAAGGCGACCGCTTCCAGAGCATCGTCAACTGCCAGTACGGAGCCGCCTCCTGCTATGTGATTTTCCGCCTCGACTACCAGATCGGCGCCAACCCGCCCAAGACCTTCTGGACCTTCGGCGAAAAATATGACGGGCAGTACTACCAGGCCAACCTCGACTTAAGTTCTCTCGCCGGGCAGGATGTCCAGTTCATCCTGACCGTGATGGCGGGGACCTACGCCGCTGGCGACCGCGCCGTTTGGGTCGCGCCGCGCATCCAGCGCGTCGGCGCCTCCGAGAGCGTCTCTTCGGCGACGACGGCCGCCGCGACCGCGACCCCGTCCGCGCCGACGACCGCGCCGACGACCGCGCCGACGACCGCGCCGACAACCGCCGCGCCCGCGACCCCGTCCGCGACGGATACCACAGGCTGGACCGTCTTCCAAAACCAGAAATACGGCTTCACGTTCAAGTATCCGCCCGGCTCCACCGTCGCTTTGCAGGAGGACGACGACGCCCGCATAGACCTGCCCTTTGGGCAGGGGACGCTCCTTACGTCCAAGTACATTGACATTAAAGTTGTCGAAGGCGCCAACCCGTGTAAAAACAGCGTCGCGGGAAGCCCGCCCGCCTCTTCGGGCGACGCGGCATTCAACGGCATTACCTTCCTGAAAGAGACCGGCACAGAACCGGCGGCCGGAAACGTGTACGATTGGGAAGTCTATTCCGCCGCCCGTCCGACCAACGCCTGCGTCAGTATCGGCTTTGTCCTGCGCTCTTCCAGCCCGGGCGCTTACTCCACGCCGCCGCCCGCCTTTGACCGCGCCGCGGAGTCCGCCGTCTTTGCGGTCATCATGTCCACTTTCGCGTGGATACCGTAGGAGACCTTCTTCCGTAGCGATTTGATTCCGTAGAGACGTTGCGTTGCAACGTCTCTGCGTTTTGCGCCATGCCGAAAGACGACCGCCCCCTCATCCTCCTCGCCGACGACGACCCGTCCATCGCGGACACGCTCGCGCCCTTCCTTGAGCGCGCGGGATTCCACGTCCTCACCGTCTCCGACGGGGCGGCCGCGCTCGACAAGATCCGTTCGCGCCGTCCCGCGCTGGTGATCCTCGACGTGTTGATGCCGCGCATGGACGGGCGCGAGGCCCTGCGTCGCATCCGCCGCGAAAATCTCTGGCTGCCCGCCATCCTGTTGACGCAGGTCGGCGAATCGTCCGAGCGGGCTCTCGCGCTCGAAGAGGGCGCGGACGACTACCTGAACAAGCCGTTCGATCCCCACGAACTGCTGGCGCGCATCCGCGCCGTGCTGCGGCGCGCCCGCCCTGGTGAACGTTCCCTCTCGGCCTCGTGGACTCTCTCCGCCCTCGATCTCGTCCTCGACCGAAAAGCGCGGCGCGCCTCGCTCAAAGGCGATCCCCTCGACCTGACGCCCAAGGCCTTTGCCGTCCTCGAATATCTGATGACTCATCCCGACGAATGCGTCTCGCGTGAACGTTTGCTGGAAGCCGTCTGGGGCTGGGAATATCCCGCCGGGACGCGTACCGTGGACACGCGTATGGCCGAACTCCGCCGCGCCCTCAACGACGACCCCGAGTCGCCGCGCTACATCGAAACCGTCCCCGCGGAAGGATACCGCTTCGCCGCCCCGGTGAAGGGGGAGTAGCGTCTCCGCATGGACCCGCGCTCGACGCTCCGCGATCTTTTGATTAAGGCGATCAACTCGCGCGTCACGCGTTTCGTCATCTCCGTCCTGCCGCTGGCGGCCGGGCTGCTGGCGACGATCTACGTGCAGAATTTCCTCGACCCGGTCCCCATCCTCGCCTTCCGCGTGGACATTGGGATCGCCGCGCTGCTCTTCGGCTCCTTCCTGACGCTGCTGCTCGGCGCGTACTTCTTCGGCGACGAATCGCGCGGCTGGTTCGCGCGCGGCGAGATGGACGACGTCCGCCGCGAGATGGAGGAGAATCGCCGGCAGTTCATCCGCCGACTCGACCACGAGATCAAGAATCCGCTCACGGGACTCCAGGCCGCGCTCGTCAACATGTCGGAGGCCTCCGCCGACGCGGACCGCCGCCGCGCGGGGGAGAACGCCCGTCACGCGCTGGAGCGTCTCAAACGCCTGCTCGCCGACTTGCGGAAACTGGCCGAATTGGAAAACCGCCCGATCGAGCGCCTGCCGGTGGACGTCCCCGCCCTGCTCGAAGATGTGACCGAGGCCGTTCGCTCCCTGCCCGCCGCGCAAGACCGCAAGATCAACCTGCTGATCGCGCGCGTCCCCTGGCCCTTTCCGCCGGTGACGGGCGACCGCGACCTGCTCAGCCTCGTCTTCTACAACCTGCTCGAGAACGCGCTCAAGTTCACCGCCCGTGGCGACTCGGTGGAAGCCCGCACGCTCGAAGACGGGAAAGCCATCGTGGTGGAAGTGGCCGACAGCGGCGCGGGGATCGCGCCCGCCGAACTGCCGAAAATCTTCGACGAACTCTACCGGGGCGTGAACGCGCGCGGGACGGAGGGTTCGGGCCTCGGCCTCGCGTTGACGCGCCGCATCGTCATCCTGCACGGGGGCAGCCTGGAAGTCCGCTCGCGGCAGGACGATCCGCGCGGCACGGTATTCACAGTGCGATTGCCGGCCGCGAGAAAATAGCGGCTTTTCCTGTTACAGAACTGTGACATGCCTGCCACAATCCTGTAACAAGCGGGGAGTATAAATAAGGCATGGAACGATTCACGCTTGCCCAGCCTGACGAATCCGACCTCATTGCTCGCGCCCAGCGCGGCGACCTGGAGGCCTTCAACGACCTCGTCCTGCTTCACCAGGACGCGCTCTTCAACATCGCCCTGCGCACCCTCAACGACGAAGACCGCGCCGCCGACGCCGTGCAGGAGGCGCTCATCTCCGCTTTTCGCAGCCTGCGCTCCTTTCACGGCGGATCGCTCCGCGCCTGGCTGGCGCGCGCCGTCGTCAACAAATGCTACGACGACTACCGCCGCGCGACGCGTCATCCCAGCCTCCCGCTCATGCCCGTCGTGGACGGCGAGGAGATGGAGAACTGGGACTGGCTGCGCGATCCCAGCCCCTCGCTCGAAGACCGCTTCGACAATACCGAACTCGGCGGCATCCTCCAGGCCTGCATGAGATCCCTGCCGTTCCAGGCCCGCGCCGTGCTTGCGCTCGTGGACGTGGACGGCCTCTCCTACGAAGAAGCCGCCGCCGCGCTCCGCGTCCCTATTGGCACCGTCAAAAGCCGGCTCGCCCGCGCCCGCGCCGCCATGCGTCTGTCCCTGCAAAACTACGCCCACGTCCTGCCTTCCGCGTACCAATCCTTTCAACCCGCATTGGCGTAGAGCGGGATGACATTCCGCATCACGCTTCAAGGAGGTAACGTCGTGCGCCGCGCCGTTTTCCCATTTCTCATCCTGACTCTCATCCTGACCACCTGCGGGACGCTCGAAGTCTCCCTCACGAACAGCGACCAGCTCGCCTCGACCCCCGCCTCCGACTCCGCCGACGCGGGGCGCGCCCCCCTCAGCATGGACTCCGCTTCGGCCGAGATCCGCCAGCGCCTGATCGAAAGCCCCATGAACTGGCGGACGATCTTCATGGACGCCCAGGTCGTCTCGGCGGGCGAACCGGACCGGCGCGTGCAAGCCTGGGTGGACCAACCCGCGCTGTCGGCGCGCGTCCTCGGCGGCGCGGCGGATGGCAGCGCCGAATCCCTCCGCGCGGTGGACGGCGCGAGTCAACTCGATTTGAACATCCTCACCGGCGAATCGTCCATGACGCCTTTCTCCGGCGGGGAAGCCGCGACTCCCTTCACGCCCCAGCCGCCCGCCCTGAACGACAACGTGATCGAGCCGCACCCCCTGTCTTCCGCCCTCGGCTCCTCGCTGGACGTGTTGATCTTCCCCTCGGCGATCGCGCAGAACGAAGGGACGTTCAAACCCGTCGGCATGGAAGTGGCGGCGTATCGCCTCGCGCTCATCGTCGAGTGGACTTACAGCCAGAACCAGCTTCCCTCCTACCGCGCCTGGGTGGACGTTTCGACCGGCGTATTTTTGCGCTTCCAGCAGTTCGACAAGGGCGGCGGGACGGACATACTAAGCGAGACGACGGTCTCCCGCGTGGACTACGACCTGCCCTTCCCGGCCGCTTTTTTCAGCCCGATCGTCAGCGCCATGCCGGATTTCTCCGAGGACCCGCTCGCGCTGGCCGTCTCCTCGGTCACGCCAGCCGCGCCCGCCGAGACGGATCCCCTCGGGTGGATCTACTCCTTCGTCGCGGATCACAGTTACCCCGTCCGCGTGATGCGCTGGGTGAGACTCCCCGCCTCGTGCGCGGTCGGCGCGGCAGATTGTCCCCGCCCCGAGGTCGTCAAGATGCCCGTCCCGTTGACTTCCGCGCTCCAACCCGTGGTCTGGTCGCCGACGCGGAACGAGGCGGCCTGGGTCTATCCGCTCGATCCCGACCAGCGCATTTGGACGCTGCATCTCTTCGACGCGGCCGCGAAGACCTGGAAGGAACTGGCGCAGATGGATCGAAGCATGGATCCGCCGACATGGTCGCGGAGCGGAGAGTGGCTTGCGTTTCGCGCGCAGGACGGAAAGGGCGGCGCGGATGTGTATGTCGTGCGCCGCGACGGGAACGACCTGAAGCGGCTGACGGCCAGTCCCGACCTCCCTGCGGAGGGCCGGCCATACGTGATGGACGCCTGGCTGGGCGAGGACCTGGCGCTGCGTTCGGCCAACTCCGACTGGACGGGAGCGGCGTTCCTGATGCGCGTCAGCGACGGCTCCGCGAAGCCGTTCCCCGAAGCCGCGTTGACGAACGGCCCTTTCGTCGAATCGCCCGACGGCGGCCTGCTGGCCTATGTGGATTTTGAAGACAACAGCAGGAAACAACTGGCGCGAACCGTCACCCCCGACGGGAAAACCCGGGACGACCTCGCGGCCTTTGTGAGCGGAATCGTGACGGAACTGACCTGGTCGCCCGACGGCGGGCAACTGGGCTTCGTTCACGTCACGGATGATTTTTCCAACGTCTACGTGATCAACCGCGACGGGCGCAACCTGCGCCAGGCCTTCGCGAGCAAGACCGACGCTCATTTCGTATTTTCGCCCGACGGCAAATATCTGCTCGTGCAGACCATGGACGGAACCGGCCAGCATTTGTACGCGGTCAACCTGTCCACATTGGAATCGAGGCTGGTTCAGGCGCCGGGCGTTCCGCTGGATTGGGCGTGGGCGTTCGCTTCGTGGGTGAAGTAGGAGGGTTGCCGCGTAGATGGAGTTCGCCCTAAATGACGAAAATTTGGAATCCCGAAGTTCTACTTCGGGAAAGCCGCAAGTGGAACTTGCGGAATCCCTTTTATTCATATCAGGTCATCGGCGCAGGCGGTAGAGCGAGGGGCCGACCTGCTCAACTTGATAGCGCTCGCTTAATTGCGGGGTCGTCATTGTGAAGTAGACCGGGCGTCGCTCGATGTTGGCGTCAATATAATCGAACGCGGAATCCGCTATCGTGTAACTCTCATTGACGAAGGCCTCGTGGATGCTCACGTCTGCGCGCGCCTTCAAAACCTGCGCGGTGTACACGAGGCTGTATAACTTGTCCCAGTCGGTGAAGAGGATGGCGCCTGGCTCCAGTTGGGCGAGGACTTTGCGCGCGTCCTGCACGGCCTTGTCGGGCGCGAAGATGGGATAGATGTGGTCGCGGCGGACGAATTCGGGATAGCCTTTCTGGATGGCGGGACGAAGGTCCGCGCGCGCGTCCCAGAGCGGGAGCAGGACGAGGGTCAGGCTTGCCGCGCCGAGGACGAGACGCCTCGCGCGTCCCGCCGCGGGAATCTGTTTCAGGAGCGAATCCAACCCGTCGAGAAACGCGCTGGCGCCCGCGCCCATCCACGCGGCGAGGAAGACCATGGCGGGGACGTAGAACTCGCGGTAAATGGAAAACGAGACGGTCACGGCCAGTCCCCAGATGAGCAGGAATCCGACGAGGGGGTAGAGTCCGTCGCGCCAGCCCGCGCGGACGAACAGCGCGGCGACGCCGACGAGGATCAGCGCGAAAGCCCAGAGCGGGAAGAGCGAGACGAATTCCGCCAGCCGCGTTTGGATCACGTCGGGCGCGGCGCTGAAAAAATAGGACCAGAAATGGTTGGCGGGGAAAATGGCGAACAGCCGTTCGAGCGGCGTGTCGAATTGACTCTCGGTCAGCCCGAATTCGCTGAGCGAGGGACGATAGACGGTGTTGTAGATGCTGGAGGGCGGGTCGTGCGCGTCCACGTAGAGGAAGGCCGCGAAGGTCAGGGCGAGTCCGAGCGCCGCGCCCGCGGCGGCGGAAATCCACGCGGATTTGACGCGCGCGGCGGAGGCAAGGTAGATCAAGACGGAGGCTGCGGTCATCACCACGGAACTGTGGATGCCGACGCTCAATCCGCCGAGCAGACCCGCCGCGAAGAGATAGCGCCATTTCCCGGTGCGGTTCCAGAGCAGGACGAGCAGCCATACGCTGGCGATGAATCCCGCCGCGGGCGCGTAGGATTCGGCGATGAGGGCGCGCCACCAATATCCCGCGCTCAAGGTCATCAGCGCGGACGCGGCGACGAGGGCGGCGCGGCGTCCGTTCAGCAGGCGTCCGATCAGGTAGACTTCCGCCACAGCCAGCGCGCCGAAGAAGGCGGACATCAGATTGGCGCGCCAGGCGAGGTTCCCAAACGGGACGAAGGTGAACAGTTTGCAGATGAACAGGTGGGTCATGTATCCGCTGGGATGCGTCATCCCCAGCGTGGCGCACAGGGTTTGGAACTCGGCGGAATCGCCCCATAGAAGCGAGGGCGCCAGCGTGCGGACGTATAACGCCAGCGCCAGAATCCCGATGGCGAGGGAGATGAGCAGGTCGGCGCGTTTGATGGGTTTCATTGACCTGGAGTCTATCTCAATGAGGCGTCTTTGGGGAGGCGGCGTTCATGGATCGCAACGACGCTCGCTTGCAGGGTCGAACAACCTCATCTCTTCCTCCGTTGGGACTTGAATCATTTCGGTCCATCGCAAAATGTCTTCGAGTTTGATTGGCGGGTTTTCCATGCCGCGGCGTTGGATCCGTTCGAAGAGAATCTCAGGAGGCGCGGATAGATAATGCAATTCAACGGCGGCGCCGAGTTTACGCGCGCCCTCGCGCAACGCGTCGCGCTCGGATCTTCCCCATGTTCCCCATTCGATAATGACCACGAGACCGAGCTTGAGCAGTTTTTGACCCAGTTCCCATTGTAACGCTTCAATCCTTGCCCGGCTTTCTTCAGCGTACAGGTTGATGGAGAGCAAATCTATCTATTCGTCTGGAGAGGGGCGGACGCTGCCCAGGCTTTCTTCGAGGCATTTTGCCAGGGTTGTTTTGCCTGAGCCGGGCAGTCCACAGATGACGATCAATCTGCCGCTGTTGCGATGGACAGGCTCCGCCGGGGCCGAACTGGCTCTAAATTTCATTCACGCCCCGGAGTAGATCGTGCCAACATACGACTTTGTTGCGTCCAGACTCTTTAGCCTGGTACAGCGCCTCGTCAGCGCGGCGGATGAGTTCCTGAACCGTGGCCGCGCGTTCCCCGCAACACAGGCTTATCCCGACGCTGACGGTGAGGCGCAGATCGCCGGCCGCGGTCGGCAATGCCGCGCCTTCCAGGGCAACGCGTAGACGCTCGGCGATCGCGACGGCTGTTTCCTGGGTGGTATTCGGGAGCAGCGCGATAAACTCCTCCCCGCCGAACCGCGCGAAGATATCGGCTTTGCGTAGAATTGCGGAGCAGACCGCGACCACGCCGACCAGGGCCTGGTCGCCGATTTCGTGTCCGTGGAGGTCGTTGATTTCTTTGAAGTGGTCGATATCGAGCAGCAGGATGGAAAACGGGACGTTGGCGCTGCGGTTTTGCAGCGCCGTCTCGCTCCGGGTAATAAAGTGACGGCGGTTGTAAATATTGGTGAGCGGGTCCAGATTTGCCAGGCGGGTCAACTGCGCTTTTGCTTCATCCAGTTCTTTCATGGCCCGGCTCTTGATCAATTCGTTGACGTATACCGCGGCCGTCCCGCTTAAGACGGCGAAGGACAAATCCATCAACCGGTCGATGTCCTGGGTGGGATGCAGAGTCCAGGCAAGGAGGAGGCCGCGGAACAGGTAAAGTCCGACGGCGGAAAGTAAACTGACGCCTCCCCAAAACAGACCGCCCTGCGCGCCCAGGATGACGGTCGCCATGATGGGGACGAAAACCAGCCAGGGCGAGGCGGAGGAGAGCAGGCCGCCGGTAAACAGGGCCAGGCCAATGACGCTGATATATAACGCGCCGGTGAGGATTTGCGCGGCGATCCGCGTGGCGGACGAGCGTCGAAGCAGGACGAGTCCAAACGCCCCCAGCAGGCTGGCGGCGATCTGGATCGCGACAAGCGGAGCGGGATATGCCGATACCAGGTAGTAAATTGTGAAAATCGTCTCGGCGATGACCGAGGCAATCGCGGCTGCGCGCGCCGTCGGCGTCAGGCTGATGTCGTAGGAGATGGGTTGCGGCGGAGTTGGGCGGTTATCCATGTTGCAGGTACGAGGCCTTTTTGCGGTTGGACGCGGTTATATTATCATTCTTTTTGGACGCGGATTTCACGGAGCGCACGGATTTTCAATCTGCCCGCCTGCTATCCTTGATGCTGCTGTTTATCGGTAGTCGCGCTTTGGACATAAATTAATTTCTTTGCTTAAACCTTCAAGTTCTGACGGATCCTTTGCCGTCTTTTTTCTTCCAATTCATCTTGAAGGCGCACGTTATCCAGAACACGCGCTCTGCATAATCTGCCAATTTTAACTTTCCGCCCATTATACACACTTCGCCCAAAAAGAAAATAGCGCGGACGCCAGCCGCGGTTATCTCCTCGCCTCCAGCCGCCGCGCCTGGCGCTCTTTGGCCTCGGTCATCTTCCGCTCCTCGTCCACCGTCTCGGCAAGAATGGACGGGACGGGGACGGGTTTGCCGTCGTCGTCGAGCGCGACGTAGACGAGATAGGCCGTGTTCGTCTGCCAGCGCTGTCCCGTGATGGGATTCTCCGCGACGACCTGCACCTCCGCCTCCATGGATGTGCTGCCCGTATAACTCACCTCCGCGTTCAGGATCACCAGGTCGCTGGTCTTGATGGGATGGCGGAAGGACATCGAGTCGATGGCGACGGTCACTACGCGGCGCTGAGCGTGACGCATACAGGCCAGCGCGCCCGCCTCGTCCACCAGTTTCATGATCCAGCCGCCGTGGACGTTGCCGAGGTTGTTGGCGTGTTCGGGCTGCATCATCTGCGCGATGCTGATGCGCGAGGCGCGAATGGGTTTGGGAGAAAGTTCGGTCATGGGTTTGTCCTTGGCGGTCGGTTTCAATCCAGGTCTTCCCGCAACTCGCCCCGGTCCAGCGTGTGGAGTCGCTCCGGCTCCTCGAGCAGGACGTCCACCACGCTGTAGGTGATCTCCCTCATCATCGGCGCGAGCGGGACCGTCGCGGGCGGGGAGATCCTCCCGGACGGCGCGGGCGGCTGAAGTCGAGGCATGAGCGTGAACGTCGCCCGCTTGCGGAGGATGCGCGGCTCGTCGGTCAAATATCCGACGTAGTAGCCCAGCGCCGAGTAGACGTCCCGACGCGGCGTCACCCAGCCGATCCATTCCCCGACGCGGTTGAAGAGATGCGGGTACAGCAGGAACGCCTCGGCGTCGCCCTTCGAGTTATAGATGGGGATCAGGCGGCGGATGGTGGGGGAATTTTCGTGGCTCATCAAACGTCATTATACGTCCAATAGCGGTTGGCGAAATAGTTCCACAACATGACGATGCCGATGGCGAGCGCCAGCGCGGCGTTGTGACCGATGATGACGGCGGTCTTCGCCTGAACTCCCAGCCGCGCGGCCCAATCTCCGAGCGGCCCCTCCATCGTCCCGATGATCGGCGTGCGGATGAGCAGCCCCACCAGGTTGATCAACCCGAACGACGCCATCTGGTGATGCACGGCCTTGCCGCGCGAATCGGGATAGGTCCAGTGGCGGTTCCACAGGAAGTTGTTGACTACGGCCACCGTGAAGGAGACCGCCTGCGAGAAGACGGGCGCGAGTCCCGCGGCGAGGTTCAGAAAATTGAAAACGCCGAAGTCCACCACCGTGCCGATGGCGCCGACGGCGGCGAACTTGACGAAGCGGACGCGTTCGGTCGCGTCGTTGAAAATGTGACTCATGCCAGTCCGAGTTTTTCCTTGAAGTATGGGATGGTGCGCCGCAGTCCCTCTTCGACGCCGACTTTCGGTTCCCAGCCCAGGATGGAGCGGGCGCGTGTGATGTCGGGACGGCGCTGCTGCGGGTCGCGTTCGCTGCGCTCGTTGGCGAGGAAGACGACGCCCGCCGCGTTGCCCGTCACCTTGTTGATGGTCTCCGCGAATTGCAGGACGGTCATCTCGATAGGATTCCCGATGTTGACGGGCAGATGCTCGTCCGAATACAGCAGGCGGACGATGCCGTCAATCAGGTCGTCCACGTAGCAGAACGAGCGCGTCTGCTGTCCGTCGCCGTAGACGGTGAGCGGCTGTCCGAGCAGCGCCTGCTTGAGGAAGTTCGGGAGGGCGCGGCCGTCCTCGAGGTCCATGCGCGGGCCGTAGGTGTTGAAGATGCGGACGATGCGCGTGTCCACGCCGTGCTGGCGGTGATAGGCCATCGTCAGCGACTCGGCGAAGCGTTTGGCTTCGTCGTAGACGGCGCGCGGCCCGACCGGGTCCACGTTGCCGGGGTAATCTTCCGTCTGCGGGTGGACGAGCGGGTCGCCGTAAATTTCGCTGGTGGAGGCGAGCAGGAAGCGCGCCTGGTTGACTTTTGCCACGCCGAGCGAGTTGTGCGTGCCGAGCGCGCCCGCTTTCATCGTCTGGATGGGCAGGTTGAAGTATCCCGAAGGCGATTTTGGGTTGGGGCTGGCGGGCGAGGCGAAGTGCAGCACGGCGTCCACTTTGCCCGGCACGAAGATGTAGTTGGACACGTCGTGACGGTAGAAGGTGAATTTGTCGCTGCCCATCAAGTGCGCGATGTTCTCGCGGTTGCCCGTGATGAAGTTGTCCAGTCCCACGATCTCGTGGCCTTCGGCGATGAGCCTGTCGCTCAAGTGTGAGCCGAGAAATCCCGCGGCTCCGGTGATCAAAATTCGCATGAAGTTTCCTTTTCTTGAATTTTCGGCGTCGGTTTTTCTCTTCGCGCTCCTGGCGTGCTTCGCGGTTAACGACCTCCGCGCTTCGCGGCTAACTATTTCCAATCGATCTTCGCCAGCATCCCGTCGTTCGTCACCTGGAAGGCCTGTCCGCTTCCCGAGTCGACCAGCCACAGGTTGCCCAGATAGACGACCGCGAAGAAGTCTCCAACCTGACCTTCGAGCGGCTGAGGCGCCCAGGCCACGACCTGCGGTTCGAGTCCCACCGAATCGGCGGGCGGAAAGAGGACGCGGCGCTCCGAGCCGTCGCGGTCCATCACGGCCACGCGGTAGCGGCTGGTCTCGCTCTGGTCGGGGAAGATGGCTTGCAGGTACGCCACCTGGAAACTCCGCTCCTTCCCGCTCATTCGCACGGGCGAGGCGGACGGATAGGCGAACATGCCGACGTTCTGCGCCATGCGCGCCGTCGCGTCGTTGATCATCGAGACGGCGGTCAGGTCGAAGTAGGGCGAGCCCTCCGCGGTCAACGGCGCGGGCGCGGGCGCGTGGGTGACGATGTAGATCGTCCGCGCTTCGGGACTCCATCCCAGCGGGGGAATCCAGGCCCAGTCGCTGTTGGTTTGCAGGGGCGTGATGTCCAGCATCGGGCGGAGCAGGCCGGTCTCCTGGTCCACGATGCCCATTTCCTCGGGACGGACATAGACGAGGCGTCCGTCGCTGCCCCAGGCGTAGGACATTCCCCACCAGCCGTAGAGTCCGCCGCTGTTGGCTTCGATGATCTTGTGCGGCGAGTTGGGAAGGCTGCCCGCCATAGTGACGATGTAAAGGTCGTTGTTTGCCTGCCAGCCGGGCGCGGCGGGACGCGGCTCCACGGTGGAATAGGCGAACTTGGGCGTGGTGGTCGGCGCCCAGCCTGCAAAGTGGACGATGTTGGCCGCGCCGCTCACCTGCTGCGGCGAGGACTGTCCGTTCGTGCGGACGACCCACAGCGTGTTGATCTGCTGGGACGGCGGCTTCTGCGATTTTCGCGTGTAGAGCAGGTAATCGCCCTTGGGCGAAAGCGCGAACACGCGCCCGTCCAAATCGCCGGTGGCGACGAGCGGCTTGCGGATGCCGGTCGTCCCTTCCATGATCCAGGCGCTCCCGCCCGCCAGCAGCGCCAGCCTGCCGGGGATCGGCAGCGGCGCGAACGCGGACTGCGCGCCGACCATCGTGATCTCGGCGACCGCCTCCTTAAGGACGACCGTCTTCACCACGGTGCGGCTGGTTTCCTCGCCGTCTTCGGTCAGCACACGCCAGGTCAACTCCTGCAGCCCGTTTTGCCCGGGCGTCAGCAGGCGCGTCTCGCCTTCCGGCACGGCCTCGCTGCGCGCGATCCGTTTCTCGAACGGGATCTCCACTTGCTCGGTGACGAACGTCTCGGCAACGCGCGTGACGCGGATCTCGTCGCCGTTGTTGAGGACGGTGTAAAGCGGCGGCTCGACGATATCCAGACTGCTGACGAGGACTTCCGCCTGCTCGAGCGCCTGCGCCGCCGTCGTCCCGGTCTGGACCTCGAGCCGGGTCGCGGCTCCGTCGGCTTTAACCGTCACTGACAGGTTTCCGCCCAACTGCGGGGAGCGGCAGCCTGTCAGGATAACAGCGAGCAGGCAGAACGTCAGGGTGAAGCGGATTTTCATCGTCACGCGGGTCGCTTTGGTATAATCCGTCCGCTAACGGATTTTCCCCACGACGGTCATCGTCCCGTCGGCGATGGAAATGGACGTGATTCGGAAGCCGGTCGCCACCGGGCCGAGCGCGCCGGTGTAGGCTTCCTCGATGATGGCCGTGATGGCCTTGTTCAAGCCGTCGGGGAGGGGGAAGGGGCCGAAGTCTGCCTCCACGAGTTGGAGTTTGGGCTGACCCGTCTCGTCCGCGCCGACCGCCAGCGTGATGCCGATGTTGGCGGTGAAGTAGCCCTGCTGAGTCTTTCCGATGATGCGCATTTGACCGTCGCGCAGCAGGACTTGCGGAAAGGTGAACATGGGCGAGGGACTTTGCAGCAGTTTGTAGGCCAGGTACGAGGTGAGTTGCGTCTCGCTCATCTTTAGCGTGATTTCGCCGCTGGCCGCGCCCGCCAGCGCCGCCGCTTTGACCTCCTCTTGCAGGGAGGTGATCGCCTCGGGCGAAATGGGGATGGGCGGCTGCGGATAGTCTGGCCCGCCGACGAAGATCGTGCAGGCCAGCGTGACGAGCAGCGCCGCGAAAGCGATAAGAAGGATGCGGTTTCTGTTCATAAATCTTGAAGAATGGCGAACTTTCGAGTTCTGAAAATCAACGGAGCAATTATAGCATGACCGATTCTGAAAACCCTCTTGTCCCCACCGCCATCCGTCTCGAGGCGCTTTTGTTCGTGGCGGCGGAACCCGTCCTGCCCGCGCAATTGGCCGCCGCGCTGGAGACCACCTCCACCGAGATCGAGCAGGGACTGCGCGCGCTGGAGGAGTCGCTGGCCGCGCGCGGACTTCGCTTGCAGCGTCACGCGGGACGCGTGCAGTTGACCACCGCGCCCGAGTTCGCGGCCCTCGTCGAGCGCTTCCTCGGCCTCGAAGCCACGACGCGCCTGAGCCGCGCCGCGCTCGAGACGCTCGCCATCATCGCCTACCAACAGCCCGTCACCCGTCCGCAGGTGGACGCGGTGCGCGGCGTCAACAGCGACGGGATGATGAAGAGCCTGCTGGCGAAGGGTCTCATCCAGGAGACCGGCCGCGCCGAGGGACCCGGGCGTCCGATCCTCTACAATACCACGCCCGAATTTTTGCAACACTTCGGCATCAACTCCGTCCGCGATCTGCCCGCGCTGGAACTGCCGCAGGAGAGCGACGAGCAGGACGTCGGTTTGCTGAAAGGTTAAAATGCAGGAACGCATCCAAAAGATCCTCGCGCAGGCGGGCTACGGCTCGCGGCGCGCGTGCGAAGAATTCATTGTCGCTCAGCGCGTGCGCGTCAACGGGAAGATCGCCGAACTGGGACAGAAGGCCGACCCGGCCGTTGATCGCATCACGCTGGACGGCAAGCCGCTTCCGAAGACGGAACGGCTCGTCTATATCGCGCTGAACAAGCCGCGCTTCGTCCTTTCGACGGTGGAGCGCGAGGACGACGACAACCGCGAGACGGTGATTGACCTCGTGGATGTGCGCGAGCGCGTCTATCCTGTGGGACGGCTGGACCTCGAATCCGAGGGACTCATCCTGCTGACGAACGACGGCGACCTGGCGAACCGTCTCACGCATCCGCGCTATGGGCATGAGAAGGAGTACCGCGTGCTGGTGGCGCGCCGTCCCGACGAGGAGCAGTTGGCCGCGTGGAGGCGCGGAGTGGTTTTGGAGGACGGTCACAAGACCGCGCCGGCGCGGGTCTTTTTCTCCGAGCCGCAGGGGAAGGGCGCGTGGATCAAAGTGGTCATGGGCGAGGGGAGGAAACGTCAGATCCGCGAGATCTGCGCGCAGTTGGGATTGCCTGTCGTGCGGATCGTGCGGGTGAGGATCGGCTCGCTGCGGCTGGGAACTCTCAAGTCACGCGCGTGGCGGTTCTTGAGCGAGGAAGAGGTTGAGGAGTTGAAGAATCCCGAAAAGACGGGGGACGGAGGGCGGAAGACGGAAAAGAGACGAAAGACGGGGGACGGAGGGCGGAAGACCGAGGGCGGGAAACGGAGGAGGCGGGAATCCGAAAGTTCTACTTTCGGAAAGCGAAGAAAAATCCCGAAGTAGGACTTCGGGATTCCAGTTTTACTCGATTTTCAAAATCTTGAAATTGGTCTTGCCTGCGGGCGTCTCCACTTCGACGCTGTCGCCGACGCGGCGGTCCATGAGCGCGCTGCCGATGGGCGATTCGTGCGAGATGCGTCCGTTGCGCGGGTCGGCCTCGGCAGGACCGACCAGGTGATAGGTCTCGGCGGGGTAATCCTCTTCCTGAATGGTGACGCGCGAGCCGATGCTGACGACGTCGTTATTGGAGCTTTTCTCGATGACGACCGCGTTGCGCGCCATGAATTCCAATTCCTGGATGCGGCCTTCGAGGAAGGCCTGGTCTTCCTTGGCTTTGTGGTAGTCGGCGTTCTCCGAGAGATCGCCCATCTGGATGGCGGAGCGCAGGCGCGCAGCCAGTTCCTCGCGGCGCGGGCCTTTGAGTTCCTCCAGCTCGACTTTGATTTTGGCTAATCCTTCGGCGGTGAGATGAATGTCTGGCATTGCAATTCCTTGAGGAGCGGGATGGCGTCCCGCTTGATGATGGCCGCGGCGGCGCTGCGGGTTACGGTTTTTCGAGCGGGTTGAAGAGTTTCTGGTGTTCTTCGGTGGCGTAGCGGTCGGTCATCCCCGCGATGTAATCGCAGATGGTGCGTTCCGGTCCGCGCAGGGGGATGATTTTCTGGATGTGTTCGGGCAGGACCGACGGCTCGGCGCGGTAGGCGTTGAACAGGTCGGCGAGGATGCGCTCGGCTTTGACCTGCATCCGCACGACGCGGTGATGACGGTACATGCGGGCATAGAGGAAGTCTTTTAATTCGCGGTTGCGGCGGTGCGTCTCTTCGCTGAACCCGACGACGTTGTGCTTCAATTTCTGGATGTCGAGCGGGGACTTGGCGCCGCTGTCCTTGATTCGCTCGTAAGTGGCCGTGACGAAGTCGGTGACCTCCAGCCCGATCAACTTGCGGATGAGGCGGTGGCGGTCCATTTCGCTGAGGTCCGGTCCCCGCCACTGGATCTTGTCCGTCAGCGCTTCCCAGAGGGTGAGGCCGCTCAGCATCCGCGGCGCGAGCATCCCTGAGCGGAGTCCGTCGTCGAGGTCGTGGGCGGTGTAGGCGAGTTCGTCGGCCGCGTTGCAGATTTGCGTCTCGAGGTTGCCGCGCAGTTCGGGGTTGAAGGCCGAGGCGTCCGAGATGTCGTATTCCGATTCGTGTTTGACGATGCCCTCGCGCGCCTCCCAGGTCAGGTTCAGGCCGGGGAATTCGGGGTAGCGCTGCTCCAGTTCGGTGACGAGGCGCAGGGTCTGCTTGTTGTGGTCGAACCCGCCGAAGTCCTTCATCAACCGGCTGAGGACGGATTCGCCCGAATGTCCAAAGGGCGGATGACCGATGTCGTGGACGAGGCAGATGGCCTCCACGAGGTCTTCGTTGGCGCCGAGGGCGCGGGCGATGGCGCGTCCGATCTGCGCGACCTCGAGGGTGTGGGTGAGACGGGTGCGGTAGTAGTCGCCTTCGTAATTAATGAAGACTTGCGTCTTGTATTCGAGGCGGCGGAAGGCGGTGGTGTGGATGATGCGGTCGCGGTCGCGCTGGAACGCGGTGCGATAGTCGGGTTCGTTGTCGAGGTAGGCGCGGCCTTTCGAGTCCCTGCTCCGCATGGCGTAGGGAGCCAGGGACTTGTCTTCGATCTCTTCGAGTTGCTGGCGGGTGTAGTACATTTTTTGTGCCTTGCTGAGATTTCCGTTTAGAAAAACTTTCCGCCGCGAATCTCCAAATCGGCGCGGACGGGTTCGCTTCGTCCGCAGGATCCAGGCAATTCGTGGCAGGAATTTGTGGGGCGAGTGGGACTTGAACCCACACGAGCCGAAGCCCAGCGGTTTTTAAGACCGCCGCGTATGCCGATTCCGCCATCGCCCCAGCGGGATAATTCTACCTGATAAGCATCGCCCGTCAAGTCAGGCCGACCGCGCCCCGTTTCGCCCTCCAGTCTTTGACGGCGAATGGCAGGTACAGGATCAGGAAGGTGACGAATCCCATGGCCTCCATGTAAAGGATGTAGACCGGCCAGGGAGGGAACAGGTCCAGCAGGCTGGCGGTGGCGGGCTTCCCGTTGATCATCAGATAATTGCTTCCAAGCCAGACGTTGATCGGATAGACGACCAGCATATAGAGATTCGTCCCGACGGCGACCCGCCAAAACGACTTCCACGTGGGACGGAATTCCTCCACCACGGTCATGTAGACGGCGGAAATGAGCAGGATGCCGTGCGAGAGAAAGGTCTGGAAGAAGCGGAGGTGGGGGAAGCCGTAGATGCCGAGGTCGGGCGTCAGCAGATATTGGAACGCGGCGCCAATGCCCATGAAATAGGCGAACTCGTAAATGGCGTAATTTCGGAAGATGAACATGAAACCGCTCAGCCAGATCAGGATACTGCACGCGTTCAACGGCAGCATCGTCTGGACGTCCCAGTGTCCCCAGGCCAGATTCCAAAGATGCCAGACCGCTTCGTTGACCCACAGAAAAACGCCCAGCGTTATGCGGACCTTTTTGCGCGTCGTCTCGCCCGCGCCTTTGAATCGCGTCAGGCCGATGGCGATCAAGGCCAGCGCGCCCAGCGCGGCCAGGTGCGCCGCGCCGAAAAGCTGGAACGGCGCGCCGGCGTAATCATACGCGAAATACTCTCCCATCGTCTCTCTCCTTTGGCTTGATGTTTAGAAACCAGGTTTCTACGAGAAACCTGGTTTCTAACTAAATCCACTTCAAAAAACCCGCGAAGACGATCAGCGCGTGGGCTTGGATTTCGCCAAGTATAGAACAAAACTCGAAATTTGACGATAAAAAAGCCCTCCGCGTCATTCCTGACTTTCGGAGGGCCTCCGTTTCGAGACGCGTTTCCTACGCCGCGGCCGCCGCCGACTTCCCGCGCGCCAGGTTGACGACGCCCTTGATCGCGTCCGCCGCGCCTGCCACGATGGCAATGACCAGCGCCCATTTGACCACCTGGGCGATGAGCGCGGCCAGCGTTTGCGCCGCGTCGGGAGTGAAGTCCATCTCTTTCACCAACGCTTCGGGCGTCAAGCCGAGGATGGACGGTCCCATCAGCATGGCGTAGGCCAGCCCAATCCCGCCCGCTTTGATGGCAATGGACAGGATGCGCGAACCCGCCTGCCAGCGTCTCTGCTGAAGCAGCCAGATATTCAGCGCCATTTGGAGTCCCCACAGCAGGTTGATCCACGGCATATAACTGAAGAATGCCTGCGAAAACAAAGGCGTGAAGAAGTTGCCTTGATCCGTGAAGCCGTAGATGCCGATGTACTGTGGATAGACGTTGAAGAGGATCAATCCCAGCGCCAGGAAGACGATCTCCGCGATCGTGCCGGCCGCGCTGACCTGGTCCGCGTCCTCCACGTCGGGCAGGTCGCGGGGATTCCAGTCCTTCTCCTCGTCTGTGCCGGTGAATTCCCATCCCGCGGCGAACCGCTGGATGAGGGCGAAGACCAGGACGATGTTCCCGAAGGCGGCCATCAGTCCGCTGAAATATTGTCCCAGCAGTTCGAAAGCGGATCCCCAAACGTTGACTGGCGCGCCGCTCCCGCCCGCGACATGGAGTCCCAGCCCGACGATGGCTAATCCCGTCAGCACGGCAAACACGATCTGCACGACCATCCAAAAGGTGGGGAAGAGTTGCGGACCGATGAGGTAGCGCTCGGGCAGGTAAGACGCCGCGACCTTGGCGGGATTGCCGTATTCCTTCAATACCGCGACGGTCATCTCCTCGTCCACGGCGCGCCCCTCTTTCTTGCTGCGGTCTTCGAGCATATCCTCCACCGCCGAGCGGATTTCCTTCTCGATGTCGGCGCGCGTCTTCTGCGGCAGTTTGCGTCCGATCTCGCGGACATAGCGGTCAATCAGGTTCATTTCATTCTCCTTTACTTGGTCATGCCAGCATTTTCTTCATCACAGCCACGATGCTGTCCCATTCATTTTTCAGTCGGGGCAGGAGTTTCTTTCCTGCCGCGCTGATCACGTAATAGCGGCGGGGACGCGCCTCCTCGATCTTCCAGACCGACTCGAGCAGGCCCTGCGTCTCGAGCCGGCGGAGCAGGGGATAGAGCGTACCCTGGTCCACTTCCAGCCCCAGTTCGGAGAGGCTTTTCAACAGCGAGTAGCCGTACTGCGCCTCGCCCAGTTGACTCAGCGCCGCCAGCACGATCACCCCGCGCCGTAGTTCCAGCGCGACATTTTCGGCATATTGGTTTGTCATATCGCTTATCCTTTATTGCATTATACTGTGTAATACATAGCATATCAAGGAAAAACAAGCCGGGTTTTTTTGAGAAACCCGGCTTCTGCAACCGTTCTCTGCCTTCTGCCTTCCGCCCTCTGCCTCTGCCTTCCGCCTTCCGCCTTCCGCCTTCCGCCCTCTGCCTTCTGCCTTCTGCCTTCTGCCTTCCGCCCTCTGCTCTCTTCCTACGCCTTGCTCATCGTCACGAAGACCAGCGGTTTGCGCCTGGTTTGTTCGTAGAGATAATTCTTGACGATGGCCGCGATCTCCTTGTCGGTCTCCACGCCGCCGCTGCGGATGGCCTTTGCCACGCGCTTGCGGATCTCAGGGATCAATTGTTCGGCGTCCTCGGGGGAGAGGAAGCCGCGCGTCACCACTTCGGGTTCGTGGACGAGGCGCCCCCTCACTTTGTCCAGGCTCAGGTCAATGATGACGATGCCGTTGCGCGCCAACTGCTCGCGTTCCTTCATCACGTCGTGGTCAATATCGCCGATGGATTCGCCGTCCACGAAGATGTAGCCGCCGGGGATGCGCTCGCCGAGTCTGAGCTTTCCGTCCGCGAGTTCCACGGTCTGGCCGTTTTCCACGACGGCGATATTTTCCTTCGGGATGCCCATCTGCTCTGCGAGCCAGGCGTGACGCCTCAATTGGCGCAGTTCGCCGTGGATCGGCAGGAAGTTCTTCGGGCGCACCAGGTTGAGCAGGAATTTCTGCTCCTCCTGGCTGGCGTGTCCCGAGACGTGGACCGGGGCGATCGCGTCGTAGATCACCTCCGCGCCGAGGCGCAGCAGGCGGTTGATGGCGCGGCTGACCGGTTCCTCGTTGCCGGGGATGGGATGCGAAGACAGCACGATCGTGTCGCCGCGCTTGACGTCGAACTGGCGGTTCGATCCGGTCGAAAGCCGCCCGATGATCGAGGACGGCTCGCCCTGCGAGCCGGTGCACATGATGACCACTTTATTGTCGGGCAGGTGGAGCGCCTGGTCGATCGGGACGAACGTTTCATCCGGCGCTTTCAGGTAGCCGAGGTTGCGGGCGATCTTGACGTTTTCCACCATGCTCGTCCCCGCGAAGGCCATCTTCCGCCTGTTGCGAACGGCCGAATCGGCCACTTGCTGGATGCGCGAGATGAGCGAGGCGAAGGTCGCCACGATGACGCGCCCGGGCGCGGAGGCCATCACCTGGTCGAAGGCCGGGCCGATGATCTTCTCGGACGGAGTCCAGCCCGCACGTTCGGAGTTGGTCGAGTCGCTGAGGAGCAG
>Ga0116166_1000437_pt1 | contig 40266 bp, 29 predicted proteins | sample AD_JPNMR2_MetaG_FD_89884 | JGI IMG/M metagenome (GOLD analysis project Ga0116166, IMG submission 89884) | Active sludge microbial communities of municipal wastewater-treating anaerobic digesters from Japan - AD_JPNMR2_MetaG | ecosystem: Engineered > Bioreactor > Anaerobic > Digestate | place...
GTTTTTCAAACTCCGGATTTCCGATTCCGCCCGCGCGACTTTAGCCCGCACCTGGGCGTTCAGAAAGTTCGGCACGGCGATGGCCGCCAATATCCCGATGATGGCCACAACGATCAACAGCTCAATCAGCGTGAATCCTTGCAGTCTCTTCATCCTTTTCACCACCTTTCTTCTTTGGTATTTGGGATGCTACGCCCCGGTTATTCCGGAAGCGGCTTCTGATTTCGGGATAAATAGAATAAGAATAAATAAAACCGGTAATAATGGAGTCGAAACCAGAAGCATCGCGCAGCAAGACTGGCAAGGTTCATGCTGGATGAAACGGATTCTATTGTCAAAGAACACCATCCAAGATCGGGTGGAATTCTATTTCTAGTAGTAATGTATCACGAATTCGTGAAATCATAAACCTTTTCCGCATTTTTTCTGTTTTTTTTTGCCCGGGAGCCACTGTTTACCCGTCCGCAAAGGGTTTTGAAGGGAGGGTAGCAGTTTGCCATTCCGGAGGCGGATTGGCAGGTATTCCAACAGTGTATCATTGATGTTAAACCGTGGCGGTGCAGGCTGCGGAGTATGCACATCAGCCCCGCTTGCGCCCTCGCGCCGCACATCGGGATCGGCGGATTCAATCAGCACGAGATCCACCAGGCGCGCGTCTTATTCCAGCTCAAGCAACAGATTCGCCAGGCAGAAACGGCGGCGCTCCCAGGTGACCGCGTGGCAGGCCGCCCAGAAATCGGTCACTTGGATTCCTTGTAAGGCTGCGTCGAAGAACCGTTTCAAGGCCGGGCTGCCCCGGCTGAGACAGCGGACTAGGCGGTGTTCTTCCCGGCGGCCGCTGGGTCCGGGTTTTGGCGATGGCGGGCCGGTGCATTCCCATACGTTAAAAAACTTCTGGGCCGGCTCAGACTGAACGCTTTATGTTATTTATTTTGTTTCGCGATTTTGTTTCGCGGCGGGATTATTCAAGGAAAACAAGGATTTTGGGAAGCGGTTTTACTTCAGATGGGTGACCTGTTACACCCATGAGTAAATGGAATCGATTTTACCTTATTCGCTACGCACTTCCCGGATGAACCTTTTCTTCTTTATCTTTTCTTGAAGTAAGATGTAACCAGGGAATCCATCCTTGAGGAGAGTTCCATGAAAGCCGCAGAACTGTTTGTGAAATGCCTTGAGCGGGAGGCTACTCCCTTTCTTTTCGGACTGCCCGGCGAAGAAAATATGGATGTCATGGACGCGCTGCTCGATTCCCGCCTGCGCTTCATCCTCACGCGGAGCGAGCAGGCGGCGGCCTTCATGGCCGATGTGCAGGGCCGCCTGACCGGAAAGGCCTCGGTGTGCCTCTCCACCCTGGGGCCGGGCGCGACCAACCTGGTCACCGGCGTAGCCGACGCCAACATGGATTCCGTGCCCCTCGTGGCGGTCACCGGCCAGGCGGGGATCGACCGGCTGCACAAGGAATCCCACCAGGCCATGGATCTCGTCGCTCTCTTCCGCCCCATGACCAAATACAACGCTTCTCTGATCACTCCGGAGATCATTCCCGAGGTGGTGCGCAAGGCCTTCAAGGTGGCCCAGACCGAACGGTACGGAGCCACCCATATCGACTTCCCCGAGGATGTCGCCAAGATGGAGGTCTACGAGGAGCCCTTGATCCCCCAGCAGCCGCGCGATTCCGAGCCTCTGCTCAGCGCCATCGAGAAGGCGGCGGAATGCATCAATAACGCCCGGTTTCCCATCCTGCTGGCCGGCAACGGCGTGATCCGCAACCAGGCCGCGCCCGCCCTCCGCCGTTTCGTCGCCCACACCGGCATTCCCTGCGCCAACACCTTTATGGCCAAGGGTGTTTTGCCGTTCAACGATCCCTTCTCCCTCTTGGCGGTCGGCCTCCAGGCCCGCGACTATGTCAATTGCGGCTTCGACCGGGCCGACGTGGTCATCGCCGTGGGGTACGATCTGGTTGAATACCCCCCCTCGCGCTGGAATCCGAACTGCGACAAGAAGATCATCCACATCGCCCGCACGCCCGCCGAAGTGGACAAACATTATCAGCTCTATTGCGGCATGGAAGCCAACATCGGCCTGACGCTGGACGAACTGGGCGCCAAGATCACGCCCCGCGGCGACACCCGCTATGTCAAAACGTTGCGCGACATGATCCTGGACGAACTCGAACAATCCGGTACGGATTCCAGTTTTCCCCTCAAACCTCAAAAGATCCTCCACGAGGTCCGCAAGGGCATGGATGATCACGACATCCTCCTCTCCGATGTCGGCGCGCACAAACTCTGGATCGCGCGCATGTACCCCTGCAACGAACCCAACACCTGTCTCATCTCCAATGGCTTCGCCAGCATGGGGATCGCCTTGCCCGGCTCCATCGGCGCGAAACTGCTGTATCCGGAGCGCCGCGTCCTCAGCATCAACGGCGATGGCGGATTTCTCATGAACTGCCAGGAACTGGAAACCGCCGTGCGTTATAACGTCCCCATCGTGGCCCTGGTCTGGCGCGACAACACTTTCGGCCTGATCAAGTGGAAGCAGCACAACCAGTACGGCCGTTACAGCCACGTGGATTTCGGCAATCCCGACATTGTGAAATTCGCGGAAAGTTTCGGCTGCGCCGCCTACCGGGTCGAGGCCGCGGATGAGTTGCGGCCCATCCTGGAGGAAGCCTTTCAACAAAACCGCCCCGCCGTGATTGATTGCCCTGTCTCCTACGAGGAAAACGAACTGCTCACGGAACGTTTAGGCAAGCTGGTTTGCCCGCTGTGAGGGGGAAAGGAGCGTTGGGTGTTTGAGCGGGTTCCTATTGACCCAAAGAAGCCATAGGGCATCGAGGAGAGACTCAAGCCATCCGCTATGGACGCACCCACACGATGTCGCCGATGCTGAGGGTCCCGTTACTGGCGTTGTAGTAGATGAATCCCTGCCGGCCGAAGTCGTCGAAATCCAGCCGCTGGTTGGGACCCAGGCTCCATAACTCATAGGCATTGGGCCGGTTGGTATAGGCGCGCCGCACGTCCGCGGGATTGTTTTGCAACCGGTAATCCGGATCGTGCAAGATACTCCCGTCCGCGTTGAAGATCGGCTCCCGGTGGTATTCGCCGAAGGTGAATGCGTACGCCCGGGTATCGGGCGTTTTGGTGTTCATGAAGATGTCCTTGGGCATGGAACTGACATACGCCACCGGCGTGGAGAGGAACTTGTTCTGCCAGGCGGTGTGAAAATGCGGCGGGTAACTGCCGTTGTCCATGCGGTACATTTCCTGGGCGGTGACGAAATTCCGCATTTCGCCCTCCGTCTTGGCTACCTTGGCCCGCGTTTGGGCGTTGAGAAAATTGGGGACGGCGATGGCCGCCAGGATGCCGATAATCGCTACGACGATCAGGAGTTCGATCAGAGTGAACGCGGCTGTCCACGGTTTCATGCCAGGGATACTCCTCTTCGCATGCGCTGGGCAATTCAATCGATCCAGACCGGATCAGCATAAATCAGAACCCCGTGGCTGTTAAGATGATTTGTCAAAAAAGCGCGAGGGCGGGACTGAAGGAATGCGGTCCCCAAAGGCGTTCTCACAGATTCGCCACGCTGGGTGCCGGACCCGCGCTCCACGGCCGGGATTCCTGATACCGCTCCATTTCCCGCGCGGGATTCCATCCCCGGATCCCCCACCGCCGGATACGGCCGTAATACGCCAGATTGATGGCCGCCGCGAAGGGCAGCACAGACAATCCCCGGGGACGCTGAATCATCCGGGCCAGCCGCCGGGCAATGCGCCAGGGGCGGTAAAATTCCCGCGTGACCCAATCATGCCCCGCCTGCAAGGCCTCCGCGGACATTTTTTTCGGCTCAAACACCACATGGTGAAAATCGTAATGCGCCCAATCGCGGTCCGTGATCCGCTCCCGCGTGAGTTCATACTGCCGGGTGCCGGGCAGCGGGGTAAAGATCGATACCTGGACCATGTCGATTTCCAGCTCGTCGAGTTGCTCCAAGGTGCGGGCAAAGACAGTGGGATCATCCTGATCGAATCCAAACACCACCCCGGCTTCCACCCCGATGCCATGCCGGTGGAGCAACCGGATCTTTTTCTGATATTCCCCGGTCCGGTTGCAGGTCTTTTGCACGCTGCTCAAGTTGGTGTCTGAGAAAGTTTCGATCCCCACGAATACCCCCACGCACCCCGCGTCCGCCGCGGCCTGGACAAAATCTTCGTCGTCCGCGATCTCCAGTGAGGATTGCGTGATCCAACGCTTGTGGAGCGGGGCCAGGCTTTGAAACAAGCGCAGGGCATAGTCCCGGTCCGCGGTGAGGTTGTCATCCACGAAAATAAAGAAGCGGGACGGAATCGCCGCCACCGCGCGCGCAACCTCATCCACCGGCCGCCGCCGGTGCTGGTGCTGATGAAACGCGCTGACGGCGCAGAAGCCGCATGAGTGGGGGCAACCCCGCGTGGCCTCGGCCGCCCATGTGGAATACCGGCCTTTTTTCAACAAATGGACCGGTGGTTGCCGCAGGCCGGCCAGGTCCGCCGGACGGTCCGCCCGGTAGACTCCCCGCAGGCGTCCGCCGCGCGCGTCTTCGACAACCCGGGGCCAAACTCCTTCCGCGTCTCCGGCCACCACCGCGTCGGCGTGTTGAAGGGCCTCCTCCAGACAAAACGTGGGATGCATTCCCCCCAACACCACCGGAACCTGCCGCGCGCGGAACGCGTCCGCGATCGCGTAGGCCCGGGGCGCCAAGGCGGTCATGCACGTAATGCCCACCAGGTCCACCGGATCATCCCACGGGATGTCATCAAACTGCTCGTCCACAATCCGGATCTCGTGGCCGGCCGGCGTTTCCGCCGCCACCGTCAGCAGGCTGAGCAAGGAAAATCGAAAGGTTTTGCCGTTGAACAGCCGGGCGCGTCCCACGTTGCGCCACTTCCCGCTGGATGGAGCGATCAAGAGGATGTTCATGGCCGTCTCCTTGTTTGTAGATATAATGTTTATATCTGTACTATATGCCCACTAAAAAAACCGATTCGCTCCTGCGGTTTCGGTTATATGATTCGTATATATATTATTCTTATACGAACTATTTGTCAAGTCATTTTTGATTCCATTTCCTCCCATTCCTGGATCCCGCCGGATGATGATCACGGACTGCCCCTTCCGAAAAGGGCCAACCTTCCTTCCGGGCTGGCCGGAAGCCCCACGGAAGCTTTCCCTGAACTCCACAACAGATTGGATTCATTGGAGATGAAGCCGTACCTTGTTTCATGAACCTACCGGAAATTTGGATACGTTAATACAATCAGCCTAAACCATTTCGATGCCCATGTACGGGAGGTAGGCACCATGAAGAAAAAATGGCGCGGGGCGGTCTTGTGGTTAATGGGATGTATTCTGGGGCTTGCGGTTTTCTTGAACGGATGCGCCACCCTCCATGGGGCGGGCCAGGACATCGAACGCGCGGGGGAGGCGATCCAGAAAGCCGCAAAGTAAAGCAGAGAATTGTCTTTTTGTACACCCCGGTTCCCGGGGATTTTCCGCGGGCTGGTCTTTTTGAAGTTCTTCCAGTCCGTGCGATTTTTCCCCACGATGGGTAATCGGCCCACTCATCGAATCTGCTGAATCAATCCTCTCCACATCCTCTCCCTCGATCCTAGAGCCAGGAAACGGGCTAGTTTTTCATCCCGGCACGGCTGGCCATAGTGGCATTCTCCCTCATGAAACCCATTTCATTAATTCTTGAAAATTCGGTATACAATTTGCTTCTTTTTGTTACATCCATCTGAAAGCGGACCACAATTCTGCGGTTTGTAAGCCCTTAAATGGGAATCTATTGAGTGAAATCTGGCGATCGATTTTTTGAGTATACCGATATGTATCAGTGAAAAAATACAATGAAACTTTGCGGATTTTTTTATTTTGATAATCACGATCATATGAGAGTAACATCCGCATATATATAAAACCACTATTCAATGCGTTTTATTTTACACTAGAAGACATTCATCCAGAAACAGGCATCCTAATCATGCGGGAAGATCCCTCTCCAACTTTTCTCACCCCTAACAGGAAATCCCGGAAATTTTCCCTTCCGGTTTTTTTCCTGGCCGGATCCTTCTTGCTGTGGCTGGGGGGCGAAGTGCGGTTCACTTGGCAAATCTGGAAAGCCGGGAAAGACGAAATCACGCTCTTCGATCCCCGCACGGACTCCATAGAGCAACCCGGCCTGGCCTTTCAATGGGTGGAAAAACCTGACTCTGCGCCGGTTCATGTCCGGATAGAACGAGGAAAGGGAGAGATCCCTGACGCGGCTCTGGTGTTGGAACGGAAAGCCGGTCCGGGTTACGCGGGCGTGGGATTTTTTGTCTATCCGGGCGGGATTTTTACTTTAAATGACTCCCTTAAATTTGAGTTATACAATGATCACACTCCGCTCACCTTCAGCATCAGCATTCAGGAAGCCACGGATGCCTTGGAAACCGCGGCCGAAGATTGGCAATATCATCTGAACGTGCCGCCGGCGTCCCGGTGGCAATCCCTGTCGCTGCCTCTCTCCTCGTTCCACCTCAATCCTTTTTTTCAGCCGATGGGGCAGCCGGGGAATCAGGTGTTCGATACTGGATTCATCCGGCAAGTCGTCTTCGTTTTCCCTCCCAACCAGGAAATGCGCCTGCGGCTGAGCGCCATCCGCATCGGGATTCCCCATTTTTCCTGGACGGCCGCCTTTTTTTCAATCGGATTTCTGCTGTGGTGGATTCTTTTATACCGGTACTTTCCCCGTTCGTCCTCCCCTGGGGCGGATGCCAGGTACTGGTCCGTGTGGGCCAAGTTTTCTGTGTATTTGTTCGTGATTCTAATTTCTCTTCCTGGTATGGGAGAGGATGCGTCTCCGATGAATCCGGCCCGTGCCGCGGCCGGTCTCCTGGTGGTGAGCCTGCTTGAATCCATCCTCCACCTGAAATACCGGCATTGGCGGATGGCTGGCCGGATCGGCGCGCACCTCAGCCCCTGGCTGGCAGGTTCGGGGTTGATTGTTCTCGCCCCGCAATGGCTGCTCTATCCGGTCATTGTGGCCGCCCATGGTTTTTCTCTATGCGCCCGGGACCCTCGTTGGGGATGCATGCTCAGCATGATCTATGTGGGGCTGCTGATTTTCATCGGGCCGTTACTGTCCCGGGCCCAAGCCAACATTTTGATCATGGCAATGAGTCTGGGTTTGCTTCTGGTCTTTGGACTGATAGCCCGGTATCAGCGGTGGCTGGCCCGGTTTCAAAAACGGCAACGGGCCTTCCAAAAAGAACGGAAAACCCTCACCCGTTACTTTCAGTCGGCGGTGGAAAACATGATGGACGGATTCATTCTCTTCCGTCCCGTGACAACCGGGGAGGGAGAGCCGCTCTGCTTTCACTGTGTGGATCTCAACACGGCGGGAGCGGCGATTCTGGAGCGGGACCGCGAATCCGTACTGAACTTGTCCCTCCCAACCTTGTTTCCTCCGGTTCCGGAATTCGACATAGGCAATCTGGGCCTCCAGGTTTATTTTTCGGGAAAGCCATGCCAGGTGGAACGGTATCGTTATTCCCATCCGGACGAATCTCACCCGGACTCCTGCCGCATGCTGAATTTGGTCCTTTACAAAGTCAGCGACGCGTTGGCCGTAATCTTCCGTGATGTCACCGCACAGGAGCGGTGGAACGCATGGGTCTTGGCCCAACGCGACCTAGGCGCCTCACTGATTTCCGCCTCCCAGACGTCCGAGGTGTTCGAGCAATGCCTGGACGCCGCCCTTCGCCTCACCGGCATGCGCGGGGGGTGCATTTACTTGATGGATAAAACATCCGGGACTTTGGAATTGGCTCACGTGAAGACTCGCGCCGAAGCCGGCCTGCAACCCACTCCGGTTCAAGCGGTTCCCCGTGTCGAAGCCCAAGCCTCCCTGGCTAGACTGCTGAGGCAAGGACGGCCGGTGTTTTTAAAGGTGGATGAGGCAGATTTTCCGGCCGGGTTGGAAACCTTCTGCCCCAATCTGCAAGAAACCGCCATCATTCCTGTGTTGTATGAAGGGCAAGTGATCGCCGGCCTGCTGGTTTTCTCTAACCGGAAAATCGTCCGCCAACCGGTTCATGATATCCTGGAAACGATCGTGCCGCTTTTGAGCAATGCCCTGATCCGGATTCAAACCGAAAGCGCGCTGCGGGAGTCCCTGCAAACCTCCGCGGCCATCGTGCGGGAAATTTCCACGGGGTTGTATCTCTACCGTTACGAGAAACCGGACCGCCTGGTGTTGCTAGACGGCAATCCCCAAACGGCATGGATCACCGGCATTCCGGTGGAGGACATCCGGGGCCGGGAAATCACCGAAATCTTTCCAGCCTTGCCCGAATCAGGACTGCAAGAGGCGTTCCTCCGTGTGATGGAAACCGGCCAAGTCTTCAATTCCAGTGATTTGAAATACAAGGACCACCGCCTGGAAGGCATTTACCGCATTCGCGCTTTCCGGTTGATGGAAGACCGGCTGGCGGTGGCCTTTGAAGATGTCACCGAACAGCGCCTCCTCGAAGATCAACTCCAGCAGGCCAAGAAAATGGAAGCCATCGGCCACTTGGCCGGGGGCATCGCCCATGAATTCAACAACCTCTTGACCGGAATTTTAGGCAATCTCCGCATGGCCCGGGTGAAATCCCCCTCCTCCGTGCTCCCCTTTCTCGTCAACGCGCAGAAATCCGGGGAACGGGCCGCCGAACTGGTCCGCCAATTGTTGGTGTTCAGCCAAAAATCCGCTCTCGATCTCCAACCCGTCAACCTGAATCCCATCGTGCACCAGGTGGTTCAGCGCTTTCAACGCGGTACCGATTCCCACGCCGCCCTGCGCCTGGAACTCAGCGAGCCGCTTCCGGACGTCATGGCCGATAAGGCCCAAATCTATACCGTCCTGATGAATCTCCTGGTCAATGCCCACGATGCTATCGAAGACCGCTTGCGCCACGGTTCCCACCCCGTAGAACCGGCCATCCGGATAGCGGTTTACACCAAGTCGATCGGTCCGGACTATTGCCAAAAACAATTGGACTCCCGCCCGGGCGATTATGTGGTCATCGAAGTGGCGGATAACGGAACCGGCATCGATCCGCGGAGCCAGGCGCGTATTTTTGAACCGTTTTACACCACCAAGGAAGTGGGGAAGGGGACCGGCCTTGGCCTATCCATCGCGTATGGCATCATCCGGGAACACCGGGGATGGATCGATGTGCAAAGCACGGCGCAAGAAGGTTCCGTCTTCCGCGTGTTTATCCCCGCCGCCCCTTGCCCCAGGGAACAGCCGGATAAAACAACGCCGGGGCTGGATGCGTGAAACAGGATTGGGTGTGCGAATTCGCCGAGACGGGGAACAGGGCAGGGCGGAACGGATATCCTGTCATTCGATGATGTTCAGGTATTCGCCGGACTCGCGTTTGCGGAGCAAGACCTGTTCGGCTTCGCCGGGAGAAAGCACGTGGTCTTCGTTCCATTCTCCCAGTTTTTGGCCGTTTTGTTTGTAAACGGTGAACAGAGATCCTCCTTCCCAATAGAGAACAAATCCCCGGCCGTCGTCTTCCAGTTTGATTCGTTCCGAATTCATAAGACCTCCTGAGTTTTGTGGGAATAGGCTCGTGGGATTTACCATAGGCGTATCCCGCCTCCCGTCAAGTTAACGCGTTTGGCCAGCCCTGAACGGCAATGTTGCTATGCTTTGTTCTCATCCCAATGACCGCCCGGGGATGGATTCGTGATTTGGCGATGCAATCCGTCTCGCCTGTTCTGCCCTTAAAATGGCATTAAAATTCCATTAAAAAGAGGATAATATTTCCATTTCCTGGCCTTGATTGCCATTTGGTGTCTATCATGGAGGCCGAAAAGGGGATAATTGCGTTATCGTAATGATCCCCATTTGCAGCGGTGCGCATCCAATAGACTCTCACTCAGTCCCGTTGAGGCGGTGATTTGTTTGCGTTTCAGGAGGTTAGCGCCATTCCCGAGCGAAACTTTTTTGGGTGGGAATTAAAAGAAAAATGGCATGGGTGTTGCCTTTTTGGTGGTAATGGGGAAAAATTTCCAGAAATCTTGTTTATAATCTCCATTTTTAGGAACTAGTAGGTTCAATGAATCATCCTGGGAGTCATCTATGCGCGAAGTGCCCCCCCGTTTGAAAATCGCCATGCTCCGCATACTCCGGGACGCTGGTGAAGCCATTGGCAGCGCGGCCATCACCCACCAACTCAAGTCTTACGGTTTCGATCTCAGCAGCCGCACCATCCGCCTGTACCTCAAACAGATGGAAGTCAACGGCCTGGTCAGCAAAGCCCTGCGGGGACGGGATGGCGGGCGCGTCATCACTCCGTTAGGTCTGGACGAAATCCATAACGCCCAAGTCGTGGACCGCGTTGGATTCACCTCCACCAAGATCGATGCCCTGGCCTGCCAGACCACTTACAACCTGGCTTTGCGCACCGGTCTCATCGTGCTTAATGTCTCCACACTCGATGAAGAGTGCCTCCCCGCCGCGTTCCGTGTCATGCTTCCGGTTTTTCAGGCCGGTTTGAGCATGGGGCGCTATCTTGCTTTGGCCCGCGCGGGCGAACGGTTGGGCAACTTTCTGGTCCCCCCGGGCAAAGCGGCCGTGGGCACCATCTGCAGCGTCACGTTGAACGGGGTGCTCCTCAAACACGGCATTCCCGTCGGCTCCCGCTTCGGCGGCGTGTTGGAATTACAGAATCTGGAATGTGTCCGCTTCACGGAAGTGATCGAGTACGCCGGCTCCTCCCTGGATCCCCTCGAAATCTTCATCAAGAGCGGCCTGACCAATGTGCACCAGGCGGCCCTGACCGGCAACGGCCGCATCGGCGCCAGCTTCCGGGAAGTGCCTTCCGCCGTGGCGGGGACCGTGCAAAGCATTCACCGGCGTTTGGAGCAGTTGGGATTGGGCGGCATCCTGATGATGGGCACGCCCAACCAGCCTCTGCTCGATTTTCCCGTCCCCGAAGGGAAAACCGGCTTTATCGTCACCGGCGGTCTCAATCCTATGGCGGCCGTGGAAGAATCCGGTATCTCCACCTTCAACGTCGCTCTCTGCACCCTGTATCCGTTCGAAAAATTAATTCCCATCCAAGAGATCGAACGGCAATACGGCATCAAATCCACCTGAGCGGGAATCCGCGGCTCGTTCGGTCTTCATGACAAACCGGCGGCCGGCGCTAGAATAGTCCTGTTCCAGGTTTATCCGTATCCACAAGGAAGGAGAACGCGATGTCCCTGTCCCGTCGTTCCTTTTTGACCGCCACGGCCGCCATTCCCGCCTGGGCCGCCGCCGCGCCCGCCGGGGAATCCCCCACGCCGGCCCGTAAACCCTTGAAACTGGGAATTTCTTCCTACTCCTATTGGCATTTCCGGACGGAAAAATTCCCGATCGAAACCGTTATCGAAAAGGCCTGCGAGTACGGCGTGGAAGGTGTGGATATCCTCCACCGGCAGATGGCCGGCGAAGATACCGCCTACCTCAACCGGCTGAAAAAACACGCGTTTATCCACGGAGTGGATTTGATCTGCCTCTCCATCCATCAGAATTTCGTCTCCCCCCAGCCCGAAATCCGCCAAAAGAACATCAGCCACACGCTGCACTGCATCGAACTGGCCTATCAACTGGGGATTCCTTGCATCCGCCTCAATTCCGGCCGTTGGGGAACCATCGAATCCTTCGATGAACTGATGGCCCGCCGGGGTGAGGAACCCCCGCTCGAAGGGTACACCGAGGATGATGCGTTCGGGTGGTGCATCGAGTCAATCGAAAAATGCCTGCCGAAGGCGGAAGAATGCGGCGTGGTGCTCGCGCTGGAGAATCACTGGGGTCTGACCCGGAATCCCGAAGGCGTCCTGCGGATCGTCAACGCCATCGACAGCCCCTGGCTGGGCGTGCTCATGGATACCGGCAACTTTCTTGAGGATCCGTATCCCCAATTGGAAAAAATGGCCCCCAAGACGGTCTTCGTCCAGGCCAAGACCTATTTCGGCGGCGGGGAGTGGTACACGTTGGATCTGGATTACGCCCGCATCGCCCAAATTCTCGCCGGGGTCCATTACAAAGGGTATATTTCCCTCGAATTCGAGGGCAAGGAAGACGCCGAAACCGCTGTTCCCAAGAGCCTCGATCTGCTCCGGAAGGCGTTCGGAGCCTAGGAGAGATTCCCGGCTCACAAAGCGTGTTCTGTGGCATACCGAATTTGCCGGGTCCGGACAGTCTTCATTCCGCCGGGGGCGGGCGTTTCACCCGGGCCAGCGCCCAGTCGGCGTGGTCCGAATTGTTGCCGTCCCCCCCGTCGCTGACTTCCAGCCGCAGGCGGTTGAAACCCTTTGTCTCCGGCAAAGGCAACAGCACACGCTGAGGGGCCATAGGCGGGAACATCAGCGGGCTTTCATATTGCTTCTGTCCGTTGATCCACACGGTGAAGATCACGCTGGCGCGGTCGGGCCGGGCTTCGTAGTTAGGCCTCACCTCGGCGTCCAGGCCCACATGGCATTCGAACCATTGGTACTCGCCGGGGATGTCATACTCGATCCGGGAATTGGCATGCGTTCCCAGGCCGTAGCGGTACAGCGTCCGGCCGATTTGCAGTTCGTTCTCTTCGACGGATAAATCCGCGTTCACTTTCTCGTAGCCTTTTCTTGTGTTGGCCTTGGGTTCCACCGGCCAGTCCTGCTCGGCCACGCGCGGTGTCAGCTGGCTGAGGTATAGGATGGACGGATCGGGAATCCGGGCTTCGTGCCGCAGGAACAGAATGATTCCCACTCCCGCCAGGGCGGCTGTCCCAGCCTTGGCTAGAATGACCCGCCGCCGTGCGGGAAACGCGGGCGCGATATACTCGTAGGCGATGAAAAGAATGTAGAGAACGAGATTCAGCGCCGCGGCGGCGGTTCCCAGGGGGGTGTCGATATCGGTGACGTTTTTTACCTCCCCGAACAAGGGACAAACCACCATAAGATTAACCAAGTAGGTCAGGCTGAAGCCCAGGAAGAAAATCCGGCGCGCTCCCTCCACCGCCCAAGGCGCGGCGAAGACGAAATACGGAAACAAATACCGTTCGTGCACCTTGGTGGGCAGCAAGTAAAACGCCAGGCCGATGTGCATGGCCGCGATCCACGGGCCGGCGGTCTTTTCGTGTTTCCAAACGCCGTACAGGGCCGCCAGGAACGCAAGACCGAACAACGCCGTGCCCAGGTTCTTATAGGTGAACAACCGGATCAGTGGATGGGCGGAAACCATCCCGTCCAATCCATACAGCCAGCCCCAGATCCGGTAATCATGCGTCACGGGATCGGCGTGCAGATACCACAAGTTGAAGGCCCCGACGCTGACGAACTTCCCCCACTCGATGCTCCGGATTACGCATTCGTTGATCAGGGCATGCATTCTCCCATGAACGAGGTAAGGAGACAGCAGGAGAACGCCCATGCCGGCGAATCCCATCATCAGAAAAATAAAAGCCTGTTTGTCGTTCCGGATCAGAGGGAGCAAAAAAAAGAAAGGAAGGAACGCCACGCTTTGCAGTTTCATGGCCAAGGCGAAGGCCAGCGCCGCCCCGCACAAACCCGGCCGGTCTTCGGCCCAGCTCACCATTGCCCACAATAGAAACGCGGCGAAAATGGCATCGACCTGGCCGTAATAAGCGCTCAAATACACGATGGCGGGATTGAGGAAATACAGCCCCAGCGCCCAGGCTCCCGCCCGCGGACCGTGGTGTCTCTTCGTCCACCCCCACAAAACCAATCCGGTCCAGATTTCGAATCCCAGCGTGAGGCTTTTAATCAGCGCCAAAAATCCCAGGCTGTAAAACGGTCTTTCAGTGAACCCGCGGAACAAGCGGGCGGCCCCGGTCAGGAAATAGAGATAAAGCGGCGGGTAATTGATGAACTTGACGCTGAGTTGTTCAGGATGGTCATAAATCGTCACCGGACTATACTGCGCGAGATATTCCGACCAGGAGATGATAAACAAAAAATCCTGCTCGAAGCCGACCCGGGGGAAAAAGAGCAGCCTCGCCATCACGCCCGTCAGCAAGATGCCCCAGACGGCGCGGGGGAACAGGGAGTGTTTAGACATCATAAGGAGCTTGGTTTGAATTCTATCCTGTTTTAGACTGGATCGCTTTTCCTCGCAAGACGGATGGGGGATATTATGCGGGAAAATGCCGGCCGTTGAATGTCCGCCGGGACCGCTCCACCGCCTTCCCCGGCGGAATTTTGTCTTAAGAATGCGCGGCGGAAGATAGACGATCCCCGGAATCCATGCGAAAATGGCGGAAATGATTATGATCCGATCGGTTGCTTTATACTGGGTTTGTGTGGTGAGTGTGTTTCCATCTCCGGTCTTCGGTTTGATGGCGCAGCCGTTGGAACCGCCATCCGGCCCCGCCGCCGTGCTGGAGATCGTACGGGGGGAATATACCTACAATCTGGCCGATGAAACCATGGAGATTGCGGCCGATGAACGGGGGGAACCCACGGTCACCTACGGCGCCCAATCCATCACGGCACGGACCATCCATTACGATCAAAAGACCAACGAGTTGACCGCGGTGGGCAACGTCCGGCTGTGGGACCAAGGAACCATCCTGCGGGGCAATCACCTGGTCTTCAATTTGGAGACCGGGGAAGGGGTGCTTTCCGGCCTGGACTGGGTGGAGATTTCTACGGGTGTCTATGTCAGCGGGGAAAAACTGGAATTGCGCCACCGCGCGGGCAAAATTCCGAAAGGCGCGACGGAACCGGAACGGATCCGGGAGTACATTTTGCGGGACGGCAAAGCCACCACCAACGATCTCCCCGTGCCGTTCTACTATCTGAAATACGACAAGCTCGTCCTGGTGCCCAACACCCGCATTACCTTGCAAGATATGGTGTTGGTCAGTCAGTCGATTCCCTGGTTGTATTTCCCGTTCTATACCCGCTCGCTGGCCGAGCACAAGGTCGCGTATTTCATTAATGCCAACTATTATTCTGATTTGGGATTCGCCGTGTTCAACCGGGTCCTCTTCTCGCTCTACGAGGAGTGGAAACTAGACTTGTACGGCGATTACTATACCCGGGCCGGCCTCGGCAAGGGAGCCAAGTTCCGTTTCGATGTCCCCGGGCCTTACGGGCCGAAAGGTTACGTGTACGGGTATCACCTCGATCAGGAAGCCCCGGACAATGATTCCATATACGACGGCGATGAACGCTGGCTCCTTGCTGGCGAGTACGGGCAGGACCTGCCTTACGACATGCGCCTCTCCGCCCGCGGCCACCGGTATTCAGATTCGGAATACCGGTGGGATTACCGCCGCCCCAGCCGGCAGCACGATATATTTCTCGATGACTTAGACCAGGACGCCGTGTCGTTTATCAACCTCGCCAAGTGGTGGGACGATCAAAGCCTGCGCGTCACGGCCGCCTCCCGCCTGGATTCGTTTTACTACAACAGTCTGCCGTACGTGGAACGGACGCCCCAAATCCACTTGGAACAATATCCCTACAACCTTTTCGGCACCGGCTTGTTCGCCGATTTGCAACTGGATTACGGCCGGTTCCGCCGCGAGGAAGGCGCGACTTTCCCGTTGAACAAATATGATTTGTACGAGAGAACCTTTTACTACGATGAAGTAGACCGCCTGGATTCGGAATTGCGCCTTGAGTATCCCCTCCACCTGCCCAACCGGTTCACGGTCAAACCGTGGGTGGGATTCCGCGGCACGCAATACGAGGATCCCTCCCGTTCCGTGGGCGATCCCATCACCACGTATGATTTCGGCAGTGAAACCCGCGCCATGGGCGAAGGCGGAGTCGAAGTGTCTAACCGTCTGACCTACGAGTTTGACCCCTTCTTGGATGAATTCCAGCGCATGCGGGCGGTGGTGGAGCCGGTGCTGGCGTACGGGTATTACCATCCCAGCACCGACCTGGAAGAGATTCTCACCGGCCCGGATGTGCGGTTCCCCTACATCGATCCGGTGGATGAATTCCGCTACAAAATGCACCGGACCTCCGCCCTGGTCCGCACCCGCATTCAAGGGAAAAACCGCGCCGGCCTGAACCGCGACTGGATGCGCTTCTCCAGCGGCCTGGTTTACGACATCATGCCGGACGATAACCTGCGGTTCGACAACTTTGTTTTCTATGACGATCCCGCCAACCACCACGGCTACCGTTTTTCGGATCTGGTCGAAAACTTTACCATTTACCCGCTGGATTGGCTCTCGTTCGGCAATGAACTGCGCTATGACGTGGACGACGGCGAAATGCGGGCATCCCACTATTTCACCAACCTTACGCCCATTGACCCGGTCCACGTTTCTCTGGGTTACTTGACGTACCGCCACCCCTCCTTGCACGCGGAGGAACAACAAGACCTCACGTTCCATCTGGGGTGGGATCTCTCCCAAAAATGGCAAATGTACTACTCGCTGTGGTTTGACCTGGACGACAGCACCTTCCGGCGCAACGAGATCGGGCTGCTGCGCGACATGTACGATTTCTACAGCATGTTCCAGATCGAGCACCGCACCCATCCCACCCTGGGTGACGATTTCTCGGTTTCGGTCGGATTTTATTTCTGGGGCATCGGGGGGAGAAAAGACCGGTCCATGCCCGCCCGGCATTTTTGAGGATTCAAAATCTCACGCTTTCACCTGTCTCAAGGCCTCGGCCATGCGTGTCCCGATTTCCGCGGGATTTTCGCAGACGATCGCGCCTGCGTTCCGCAAGGCCTCTTCCTTGGCCGCGGCGGTCCCTTGGCCGCCGGAAATGATGGCTCCGGCATGGCCCATGCGCTTGCCGGGAGGCGCGGTTTTCCCGGCGATGAAGGCCACCACCGGCTTGGTGAAATGCTCCTGGATGTAGGCCGCCGCCTCTTCTTCCGTGGTCCCTCCGATTTCCCCGATCAACACCACGCCCTGGGTTTGCGGATCGTTCTGAAACTCCTGAAGGCAATCCACAAAGGTCGTGCCGATGATCGGATCGCCGCCGATGCCGATGCACGTGGATTGCCCCAATTGGACGTCCGTAATCTGCTGGACGGCCTCATAAGTCAGCGTCCCGCTGCGCGAGACCACACCCACGCAGCCCTCCTTATGCACAAAGCCGGGCATAATGCCGATTTTGCATTTGCCCGGCGAGATGATTCCTGGGCAGTTGGGGCCGATGAGCCGCACATTTTTACGCCGCACGTGGTCCATCACCTTGATCATGTCGAGCGTGGGGATGCCTTCCGTGATGCAGATGATGATGGGAATCTCCGCGTCGGCCGCCTCCATGACCGCGTCGGCGGCGAAGGCCGGGGGGACAAAAATCAGCGACGCGTTGGCGCCGGTGGCCCGTTTGGCGTCCACCACCGTGTTGAACACCGGAACCCCCAGATGGGTGGTTCCCCCTTTGCCCGGGGTGACGCCGGCCACGATCTGGGTTCCGTAAGCCAGGCATTGTTCCGTATGAAACGTGCCTTCGTTGCCCGTGATGCCCTGGACCAGCACACGGGTGGTTTCATCTACAAATATAGACATGCGGTTCTCCTGCTTTGGAACCTAATGCATACAGAAAACGCTGCATTCTATCATGATAGCCATGAGACGCAAGCGTGTGTTCCCGCCCGGATTCGGCGATGGCGCGCCGCTCCTGGGGATGCGCCAGGTAGTAAGCCGCCTTTTCCCGCAACTCCTCGCGCGACCGGAAAATCACCAAGTCGCGGCCGTCCACAAATTCGTTTTCCAGGCCGGAATTGGCGGTGGTCAATAAAAATCCCCCGGCAGCCAGCACGTCATACACCCGCGGATTGGGCGCGGTCACGCATTGGACATGGAAAATGTTAATGTTGATTTTCGCCGAGGCGTACAGCGCGGGCAGTTCGGAAGTGTACTCCAGCCGCCGCCCGGCGTAGCGGGCGGCCAACGGCCCCGCGTGCGCCGGATCCGCCCACTCGTTCCCGCCGAAAATCCGCAATCCCATGCCTGAAAGCGCCTCCAAATAATACCGGCGGCGCAGGGCGGTGGCCTTGTTCTCCAGATAATCCACCAACGCGCCTTGATAGTCGACTCCCGCTGGAGCGAAATGTTCTTGCGCCAGCGAAGCGAGATCCACCGGCTGGGTCATATCCGCGCTCCGCAGAACCGCCCCGGCGGCCGCAAGCCACTTCGGCTGCCATTCTGCCAGCATCCGCTCCAGGGGAATGAATCCCCGCGCGCCCAATTCGCCCACGAAGGCGATATCGATCTTCGAAAATTCCGGATTCACCTTCCCCTGCCCGGGAACGATGCCATAGGCGGTAGGGACCTCGATCACCGGAGCATGGGTCAGAGTCTGAAGATAAGGAATATACGCGCGATCGAACACGCCGATGACATCACAGCCCGCCAAATCGGACGGGCGGAACACGTACCGCCGGGGATTGTCCACAAACCACACGATTTTTCCCCAGGGCAAGCGGTGAATATCGCTCCCGCCGGTGAAGGTGGCGGGCGTGGCGTTTAGAAAGAAGAGCAGATCCACCGGGGCGGTTTTCCATTCATGAATCCAGGCCGCGGAGCGCACGAAGCGGTAGAGGGGATTCTTCCATTGCCACCGCTCCGCGCCGTAACCCAACCGCTGGAATGCTTGGACACAGGCGTCCTGCAGGTAATTGTGCCCGGCCACGGGAAAACGGATGGTCCGGGGAAAGGGTGGGGATTTAATTCCTTGCTGTTCCCGGCAAATCGTTTCGATGTACCGCGCGATCCCCTCCCGGTAGAGTTGGAACAGAGTAGACAATTTTAGACCGCGGTCCGGAGCCGCTCCGGTATCGCCCGGATAAAACGCCGTTTCCGCGTAGGCGATTTCCGGATAACGTTCCAGAAAACGTTGCAGTTCATTTCCCTGGGGAAAGTCAAAAATGAACAGGCAGTTTTCAGACTGAATGAGCGGCCGCCAATCGGCCCGGCTGAATTCCGCGCGCAGCCAATCCGGCCGGTCCTCGATGAGCAACAGCCGCCGGCCGCGGCGCTCCAACAGATCCCATTGTTGGATTCGCTCGAACAACGGGAACGCGAGGCCGCTGCCCGCGAACCGGTCCACGACATGTAAATCCGCTTGGGGATCGCAGTAACACCCGGATGGAGTGACCGGGGAAGTTGCGCATTGGAGAAGATAGAGCTTAGGAATCGTGCTCCGGAGAAGTGGTTCCACGCCCGGATAGATCCGTTTCAGGCACTCCAGGTTGGTTGCGAACCAATCGGATTCCATCCGGTCCCAGGCCATGCGATTTCCTGCTCCCTCAAGGCACGATGCCCAGGCCCGGACCGTCCAGGCAAGCGGTTTCGATGGTCCCGTCCGTGAGATAGAAGATGCCCGGGAAACGGTCTTTCCAACTGGCGTTGGCCGAAGGGCAATACTGGCGGCTGTTGCCTTCGATGGCAGCCACGGTGGGAATGTGCGCCGCCAGGGCGGCCGAATGCAGAAACGACGCGCCGGGGCAGGTCAGGTCTTGCACGCATAAAAACAGGTTGTATTTCTGAGCCGCCGCGCCCATCAGCAACGCCTGGCTTTGCCCCTTGCATGCCTTGAGCGCCACTCCGGTATAGCCCTGCTCGCGCGCCAGTTGCAGGCTTTCGAAATCGGTCAAGGATTCATCGATCACCACCGGCTTGATCTTCGCGGCCTTGTGCATCTTGTTTTCCGGATGCGCCTGCAGATCCCGGGCGGTAGGCTGCTCGATGTATTGCACCCGTTCCAGGGCCCGGGGAGCGCGCTCGTTGACCTTCATCAAGAATTCCAGCAGGTAGTCCACGCTCTGGCAACGCTCATTGAAATCCAACGAATAACACCACTCCGCCACCCCCCGGCTGTGTTGAACCGGCTCCGCGATGCGATCCACCTTCACCACGCGCTCCACATCCCACTCCAGGTTGTCCCCGTTGAGTTTGATCTTCAGATGCGTCAAGCCGTCCGCCCGGATCCATTCCGCCAGCGTCTCCGGCAGGCCGTCGTTGAGCCGCCGGGGGATATCTTCTTCGGTCAGGGGATCCACGGCCCCCACCAGGTGATACAAGGGCATGCGCGGCTTGGGTTGTTTCAGGATGTAACGGTCGAGATATTCGCCCCGGAAATCGTCGTTTAAGTGGTAGTCGAGGGTGTGATTCATGTATTCAGGGCCACACGTTTGAAACGCGTTCTTTCCCCACAATTTGCCATAGGCGTCATGCAGGGCGGCATCGAACGGGCTGGCCACCACCAGCATGCACAAAACGGGAATCGGTTCTTGTAATGCGCACGCCTGTTGCACCCCGGGCAAGGCGCTCCGGTACAGCGGTTCCAGTTCACCGGCGATTTCAATCGGATGCGCGAATCCGTCAAAATCCAGCAGGAGCACCCGGATCCGTTCCGCCAACGCCTTCATGGCCGCCAGCGTTTCATCGTAGGTGTGCTTTTGCGTGGGAAACGACCACACGTTGCCCAGCGGCATGGAGCCGAAGCCTTCCATCTCCCGGCCGGACCGGGCCCGGACACGCACCCACACGTTGAGCAACGTGACCTTGTCGGTGATAACCCCGCCGAACTTCAGAGGCGTACGGTAGGCATGGTCCTCGAATTCGATGCGCGCGTCCATGACGCGGATGTCGTGCTTCATGGTGAAGGCCCTCCCCATGGGTGACGGTGGAATCCATTGTGGCACGGCTGGCAGGGAAGGATCAATCCAACGCTTCACCCCGCTTCCTCGCCTGATCCCCTCTCCAAAACCAGCGACAATTTTACCACGTAATTCAGATCGGCCCGGCACCAAGGGATATCCAGATATGGAACCAATTCATCCAGCGGGGCTTTCATCAGCCAGGTTTTTGCCTTGAACGCGGCCAGGGCGAAATCAGGGAAGTCAGTGAAATTCTCCCCATAATGCACTTGCCGTTCTTCGCCCAGGAGGGCCCAGGTGGGGCAAACGCGCTCGAACGTCTTCCAGTAGGATGTAAAGGCCGCTGACACGTTTTTCCGGACAATTTCCGCCACGTCCGGCGTTAATTCCTGGAACAGAAACGGCTTGGCGTTATGGCCCTGGATCTTGAAGAATATCGCGTCCTCCCCCTGGTTCCGGTACGTATCGAACTCGAGAACATTTTTGAAGACCGGTAACTCGGCCCGCTGGGCCGTGGCCTTCCACCAGGCGGACAGATTCTCACTCCATTCCTGGATCAACGCCTGCGCTTCCTTTTGTGCGGCGGAATCACCGGCTTTCTCGGCCAGATTCCGGAACGCGATCAGTGCGGCGAGATAGCGGTTGGCGAAGAGATCTCCGTTTTCGGGATCCAGCGTCCAGCCGGTTTGACGGAAATCCCGGTAACATGCCTGCAGGGATGGCCACGCGGTCAATACCTTTTGCCCCTCGCCACACCGTTCCGCGTATAACCACACCGCGTACAGATTTCCGAATGGATGCGGCTTGCGGTAGGTGGGACGCCGTTCCAACACGTCCGGGGGCAACAAAAAAGCCTCGCGCCGCGCTCCCGCCTCTACGGAATACCAAGCATTTTCCGAATAAGGCGGATGTTGCTCCCATTCCCCCGCCAAGTAGGATTTCACCCGTTGTTGCAGATCCCCAGGTAAAATAGGAAACGCCCATGCCAGGGATTCCATGACATCTCCGCTGTCGTCGAAAAAATATTCAGCCCCTGCCAGGCCGGCATTCACGTACAACGGCGCCCAACGCTGAGAAATACATTCCTCCACCGCGTCCGCCAACCGGGATCGCAATTGTTCCAGGGAGGGAAGCACGGTGGGAGGCGCTGATTCACCCGGCACACAATCGCCGTGGATGCCACGATCCTGAACCGATTGGTCCTGTTTCTCTTGCTTCGTGACGGATTCAGCCGCCGGGCCATATGCGATACAGAAAATCCGGCTGCCGGTCAGCCAATATAAATGGCTTTCCGTGACCGCCACACCGCCCCGCGCCGGGCCGTGCCACTCGTTGCGGGCCCAGGGGAGATTGAGGAAGCCCCCGAACGTGTCCCGGTTGCCCGCGATCAACCGCAAACTCCCGGATTCCAAGTCGAACCAACTCAAGGTCCCTTGGTGGACGATCAAGATCGTCTGGCCAACCTGGACGTAGTTTTGCGATTCATCCGCCGTTCCCCAGAACGTGTTCCAGGGCGGCTGGGATCCATGACGGTGGAGAAAAGGCGTGACGAGATTGCTTACTGGATCGTAACGTCCCAACGCCACCAGCGGCGCGACGCCGTGGTTCCAATTCCCATACGCGCTGCGGTACAAGACCATGGCGTTTCCATCGGGCTGGATTACGGGCGGCGTTCCCGTTCCCTCGCAGCCGGCACACCACAGGACGGGCGCGGTTTGGTTTTCTTGCCCGGTTTCCGCGTCCAGCGCAAAGAAAGTCCGCGCGCTGGGTGTTTGAGCCAGATAGCGGGATACGCCGCGGGATTCCTCCGTCCATTTCGTGGCGTCCCCGATGGCCGCGGGGCTTTTGCTCCAGGCGTCCAGGGATTGCCAGGTGCTGTCATCCACGCCGGCGTTTTGCGCTAGAAAACGGCGGTCGCGGCCGATATGATCCGACATGGTGAGGAGGGGATTGGTCCGGATCAGCACCCGCAAACCCTCCCGGGTTTGGGCCAGGACGGGGTAATAATCTCTCGCGGTCTGGCCGTAGAACGGCTTTGAACTCCATTGGATCTCCCCCGATTCGCCCCGCAGGCAGTGCGCGCGTAGGTCTTCGCTGGTTACATACACATAGGGTTCCAAGTATGCCGCGGTTTGCCGGATCGGCGCTCCGAGCGGTTTGCGCCAAAGGACCTTGCCGTCCTCCAACCGGACTCCCAGCATTTCTCCGCCTCGAGTCCCGATAAACACGCGTCCCCCGGCGATGAGGGGCGAAACGGAACAGCCTCCCGGCCCGGTGGGCGCGCTCCAACGTAATTTTCCATTCGTGGCGTCCAGGGCGTACAATGTCCCGTGAGTGTCGGCGGCGATCACCACTCCCTCCGCGTACGCCGGAGAATGCAACACCGTGCTGTTGGTGTGGAAACGCCACAGCGGCTCGCCGGTATCCGCCCGCAACGCATAGACATTTCCCTGGTGCGTGGCGAGAAACACTTTGCCTTCGCCCACAATCGGTTCCATGGCCGTACCCAGGCGCTCATCATAAAAGAACCGGACCCATTCCACTTGAAACGGCGGTTGGATCTTTCCATCCACATACCCGGTCCGTTCCACGTTCCCCCGCAAGGTGGGCCAGTCCGCGGCGATGGATGGCGGTATCATCCAAGTAACTAGGATAAAGATTGAAATCCGCATTGGGCCCGGTACCTTTAACTTGATGCCTTTTCTCCACATGCTGTACTTGCTGAGTGCGTTATTCATGGTATGAGTATGGCTGGGAGCGCGGGACGATTCCCAGAGGCCCTGGATGAAGATAACCCGCAAAGGCGACACATCCTTTCTCGGCATTCCGATAAACAGATGCAAATCATGCTAGGCTTGGCTTGCCCCGCGCCTTTCTCCATTATCCCATCTCCCGCAATCGCTCCTCAGCCGTCAACGCCTCCTGGGTCGTGGGATAGCGGCGGACGAGTTCCCGGAGAATGCGGGCCCCTTCCCGCGAGTCTCCTAGATAGATATACGAATACCCTTTTCTCAACAAAGCGCCGGGCATTTCGGGATGATCGGGAAATTCCCGCTCCACCTGGGTAAAACAGTGGATGGCATTGGACCAATCCTGGTTCCGGAAATGGCTCTCTCCCGCCCAGTACAAACTGCGGGCCTTCTGTTCCGGATCCTGCGCGTATTGATACGACAACAGGAATTTCTCAGCCGCGGTTTGATAATTCCGCTGGTTATAATCGGCATAGGCCTCCTTAAACAGCTTTCCGGTCTCGGCCTGGAGAGGGGGCGGGGTTTGAAACGGCGAGAAAACCGGAGAGGAAGGGGGAGAGGCTTTTGGGGGGGAGACATGCGGATCCCCCGGCAGGATCGGCGTGGTCCGGGTGGCTGCCGGGGGGATGGGACTTGTTCCTTTGGGTGTCAGGCCAATGGGAGGTTCGATGGTCGCAGGCGGGGGAGTGGCTGGGGATAAGGACCGCGGTTGCGGATGAAGGATTACCGGCGATTCTGTTATTACCAAATCTTTCAGCTGGGATAACAACTCCCGCCGGTAAATTTGGGTTTCTCTCTGGGTTTGGGCGGTCCGATCCATCTCCCATTGAATCGTGTTGATCTCTTGCCGGATGTCGCTCAAGCGGGGCTGGGGTCCGGCGCAGGCAACCCACCAGGCGAACCACATCACCACCGGCCACAGTGGGCGGCGTCCCCAGGGAGAGGCGCTTTTCATCCGGCTGGTGGAAGGATTTGAACCAGTTGGATGGGTATCTGGCAACATCCCAGACTCCTTGGTTTCCACCAGGTTTTCAAGAACCGGCAGGTCTTGTTTCTCCGTATTGAAACTCCCCATCGCGGATGGTCCATTTTCCTTCTTAAACTACCGGTATTGAAGGGCGGCTTCAAGGTGGCTCGGGTTGATCGAGAATACCACACGCCGGCGCGGACCGGTTCACGCGTCTTGGCATTTTCATCGGCCGGGCTACCATATGCTTTCACGTGGAGGCTTTGCCCTGCCGGCCTGTCCGGCCCAGACCTGGCGAACCTCCAGGCAATGAACCGAAATCAAACGATTGGTTGATGGAAGGAGCCGATCATGGCCAAGGGCAAAAACAAACGCAATCATCAACTCCGCTGGCGTTCCAAAAAAGCGAACCACCGCAAACGCCCCAACAACAGCCGGTAGAAAGAATCATTGTCCAGAATGATTTGGTCGGGAGAATGGGAACCCATTCTCCCGCTTCCGTTTTACGGTGGGACTCATCCCTCCTCCCTTTCCCTCTCCCTCTGGGAAAGGGCTAGGGTAACTCTGCAAGTCATTGCAGGTTGGATTCAAAGCACCGCGTAGTCCACCAACAGGCTTTGCCCAATTCTTTCTGCCTTCATTCCTCGATTAATCCCCAAATATCGCGCTGGTTTCTCTATTAGGGAGGCCATTGTGGTTCATGCCGCGCGAAAGGATTTTTTCCACATGTCGGTTCGCCCTTCCATCCAAATTCTCCTGTTTGATCATCAGGGAAACATACCCCTGGGATCGGTCCAGAATCCCCGCAAAATCACCCTCGATTCTGGTTTCGGGGCCATGCGCCGGCGCTGCTGGCTGGAACTTTACAATGAAGATTTACATTTCCCCGCCGCTTTGGGATCCATTCTGGAAATCTGGATTAACCAAATTCGATGTTTCCGGGGATCCGTCAGCCAGCGCCGCATGGATTCGATCGACGATTATGTGACTCTCTATGCGGAATTCGATCCGGAAAACGAGTTCAACACCGCCATGGAAGGTGTGTTCATAAATCTAACCGTCACCGAAATCCTGGATCAGGTCTTGCCGGCCGCCGGTTTGCGCCGCCGCGATCCGTTCGAACACGGAGTCCGCTTCGGCCGCCTGGAATTCGCTGAATATCCTCTTTTGGCTTGTATCGACCTGCTCGCCAAACTGGCGGGCAATTGGATCTGGGATATCGATGAAGAAGGTTCTCTTTCTTTCCGCCCCCCGTTCTCGCAATCTCCTCACGTATTGCTTCTGGACAAAGACCGCGACACCATTAATCTCTGGGAAACCGTAACGGATCTTGCCGCCCGAATCCTCGTGTTGGGGGGAATCATCGATGGAACGCCCTTTGAGCAATGGATTGTAGTCCCCGGGCTTGCTTTCATGCCCGATGCGCTTTCGACCCGTGTCTATGTCCGGCCACTTGCCTCGCTGGATGCCTGTACCGCTTTCCGCCGCGCGGTGATCCAGCAAATGATCCGCCCACATTATGAACATTACGTCACCCTCCACGGTTGGGGTGAAACCGTACCCCCGGGGGATAGCGTCCGTTTCCTTGTCGATGATTATCCCCTGTTGCCCCAAGACCGCTTTTTCCGTGTCAAACGGCGGGAGATCGTGTACGCGCACGAACGGCTCGAAACCCGCCTGTTTCTCACCTCCAGCTTGGAGTCCAGTCCAACATATTTTCACTATTTCCGGCACGACCGGATCCGGCCCCCACTCTATCAACACGGTAAATCCGGCCCTTTCCAATTGGATGTCTCCGCCCTCGATTCCCCCGCCCACCTCGACCCCGCGTGAGGGAAGGCCGGGAGTATGGATTGAATAGGGGCGGACCTAGAAGCCCGGTTTGGCTTTTCTCCGTGTCATCCGTGGTTCATTTCACGCGGCCGCTCACCCATCCGGATTTTCTTGTTCATCCGGATCATCCTGATTCAAGCAAGCCCCTCTTCAACAACCCGTCCTTTCTCTGCCGCGTTCGACATATCATGAAAATTGAGTAGAATTACGGTCGCGCTCGCCGCGTGATCCATCAAAAACACGAAAATGATATAAATCCAATGTCCCATTCCACATCACCTTCCCGGCATCCGCTCCCCGATGCTTCCCGCAAAATGGATTTTGTCCGCCAGGGATTCGACGCCATCGCTTCCCGTTATGACCTGCTGAACGACTTGATGACCGTCGGGCTGCACCGCCTGTGGAAACGCGAGGCCATCCGCCGCCTGGATCTGCGCGAGGGCATGAAAGTCCTCGATCTCTGCGCGGGAACCGGTGACTTGGCGCGGCTGGCTCACGCGCGTATGCGCCATAGGGGACTGGTGACGGCCCTCGATTTCTCCCCCAACATGATGGCGGCCGGGCGCGAACGGGGTGGAACCTGCATGCCCGATGGCAATGACCGGATTGTCTGGACCAGCGGCGACGCCTGCCGGCTGCCGTTTGCGGATGAGACCTTCGATAGGGTGGTGGTAGGATTCGGCCTGCGGAACGTGGTCTCGATCGAAACCGCGCTGCGGGAAACGTTCCGTGTGCTCCGGCCGGGGGGAATGTTGGTCAGCCTCGACACCGCGGGCCCGGAATGGAAAGGCTGGAGACCCCTGTATATGTTCCACATGGAACATGTGGTTCCCTTCCTCGGCCGATTATTCGGCGGCTCGCGGGAGATGTACGCCTATCTCGCCTCGTCTTCGGCGGCTTTCCCAAGCCCTGGGGAACTGTGTACGTTGTTTGAAACCTGCGGATTCGTGGACACGGGGTATGGCTTCCGTCCGCGATTCATCGGCGGGGCCGCGCTGGTCTGGGGCCGCCGCCCCGGGTAAAGGGCAAGAAGGAGAGTACGGCATTCCAGCAGCCCCGGATCTGAAAACCAAGGTTTTTGGCTTCCGGATATTTATAATCCTGGTCCAGGATTTCACCTTGGCGCTACGCGAATCCCGGTTTCTAACTCCAACGGCTCGAAGAATGCCTCTTCGACGGCCTCCGCCGCCTCCCACACCGTGACGGCGCGGCCGTTGCATTCCTCGTGGAGGGAAGTGATTTCCAATCCCGGCATGCCACAAGGGATAATCCACCGGAACGAATCCCCCTGGGGAGTGATATTCAACGAGAATCCATGAAACGCGAATCCCTGCCGCACCCGGATTCCCACAAAGCCGATCTTTTTTTCTCCCACCCACGCGCCGGATTTCCCCTCGACGCGGTGGGCCGAAACGCCGAACCGGGCGCAAGCCGCGATCATCAGTTCTTCCAGAAAACGCAAATGGCCGTGAATGGTGATCCCGCGCCCGCGCAGGTTCACAATGGGGTAACCGACCAGTTGGCCGGGGCCATGATAGGTGGCCTTGCCGCCCCGCGGGCTGCGGCAAATTTCGATACCCTGCCGTCTGTAGAACTCTCCGGTCCCGGGCAGGTCCTCCGGCCCCGCGCCGGTCCCCAGGGTGATGGTGGCGGGATGTTCGCAGAGAATCAAACACTCGTGCCGGCGCGCTACGAATTCTTCCTGCCTCCGGGCCGCCTCAAGGTAGGGCACGGACGCGCCCCAGCGGTACACGGGCAACGGCGGGAAACGCTCACGCGCCATGGATCCGTTCCCCAATGGCGTCCAGCGCCGCCTCCATGATGGATTCGCCGAAGGTGGGGTGGGCGTGCACGGCCTTGCCGATCTCCTCGGCGGTGCATTCCTGCCGGATGGCCAACACCAGCTCGTGGATCATCTCGGGGGCCTCGGCGCCGGCGATATGCGCGCCGATCAGGCCGCCGTATTGTTTCTCGAAGATCAATTTGACCAGCCCGTCGGTGTCACCCACGGCCACCGCGCGGCCGCTGGCCTTGAATTCAAACCGGCCCACGGTGTACGCGATGCCCTCGGCCTTGGCCTTTTGTTCTGTGTAACCCACGCTGGCCACCTGTGGGCGGCAGTACGTGCACCCGGGGATGGCATTGTAGTCGATAGGCCGGGGATTCTTCCCCGCGATGTGTTCCACGGCGTGCACGCCTTCGGCCGAAGCGGCGTGCGCCAGCCAGGGCGGGCCGATCACATCGCCGATGGCGTAGATCGACGGAACATTGGTCTGTTGGTGTTCGTTGACCGCGATGCCATGCTTGGCGGTCTTCACACCCACGGTTTCGAGGCCGAGGTGTTCGATGTTGGGGACCACGCCGATGGCGAGCAGAGCGATGTCGGCCTCGAGCTTCTTTTTGTTGCCTTTGACTTCATATTCCAGTTGGACAGTATCGCCATGGCGTTGGACCGAGCTGACCAGGGCGCCCGTTTCGATCTGGATTCCCTTGCGGGTGAAGGCGCGGGCCACCTGCTTCGAAATCTCCTCGTCCTCCACGGGCAACACGCGGTCGAGGGCCTCGAGCACGGTCACCTCTGAGCCGAGGGCGCGGTAGTAGTAGGCGAATTCCATGCCGATGGCCCCCGCGCCGATCACGGCCAAGCGCGCGGGGAGGGTTTTGAGCGTCATGGCCTGCTTGGAACTGATGATCCGCTCCCCGTCCAGCCGGATGTGGGGCAATTCGCGGGGGCGCGCCCCGGTGGCTACGATAATGACGTCCGATTCCAACACCGTGGTTTCGCCGTTGGCTTTGACTTGGACCTGCGTGGGCGATGCCAGTGTTCCCATGCCCTTGATATGCTGGATGGAATATTTTTTGAAGAGATATTCCACGCCGCTGACGATGCGGTCCGCGATCCCCCGGCTGCGCTCCACCACCGCGGCGAGATCATAGGAGATATTCTCCGCCTTCAGGCCGAACGAGCCGCCCTTTTTGAGGACCTCGTACATCTCGGCGCTTTTCAACAGGGCCTTGGTGGGAATGCAGCCCCAGTTGAGGCAGATGCCCCCGGGACGGTCCGCTTCCACGATGGCCACCTTCATCCCCAATTGCGCGGCCCGGCACGCGGCCACGTAGCCGCCCGGCCCCGATCCGATGACAGTAAGGTTATAACGCGTGGATTTGTTCATGGAATCTCCCATGGATGGTTATAGGCAACGATTCACTCGATTGCGGTGAAAAGATGTCTTACATTCTTTACAGGCTACCCTCACCCTGGGCTGGTTTTTCGCGCGCTGCCGGTGCTTGAAAAACTTCCATCTCGCCGCTATGGTTCTCCCCAACGATGAATAACGCGCGGCGCGCCAATCTATCGTACCATTCCTGCGATTTTCAATCCCACAGCATCACTTCCGCTGTTGCCTTCGCGGCCTGGTCCTCCGAAGGCAACCGGTAATTGTCCGTCTCCAACCGTTCGCGGGCGAATTGATAATATTCGGGCACGATTTCAAATCCAATATACCGCCGCTTGTTTTGTTTGCTGACCACGGCGGTCTGGCCCGAACCCAGGAACGGATCCAAAACCAGATCCCCTTCCTCGCTGGTATAACTAAGTATTTTATTGATGATTGCAGCAGGTAATTTTGTCGGCGTCTTTTTATCGCCATGCCAATATTCCCGCTTGATTACCCATACATCTTCCAGGTCTTGGTACCGCAGGCTTTTCCCGGTTTTACTTACATCCTGTTTTTGAAACCGGGCCGAGTTGAAAAACTTCCGTTTCGTGTCATCTTTGCATACAAAAAGGCAATGATAGTGCGAGGTCACGAACCGCCGCTTGCATACCACGCCAAACTGATATTTCCAGATGATATGATTGACGGTGACGAATCCCACATCATCGATGGCAATTAAAATATCCTTCAAATTGTTCCAGCCCGAAAAAATGAACGCGCTGCCGGTTTCCGACAACACCCGGTACGCCTCACGCATCCACGACCGGGTGAAATCCAGATACTCTTCCGCGGGGATTTCATTGTATCCGTCCATGACCCGGGATTGCGTGCGATTGTAGTTGGTCCGGCGGGCTTTGAAATCGATGGCGAAGGGGGGATCGGTGATGATCAAATCGACATGGCCGGGCGGCAGGAGCTTCATCCCCTGAATGCAATCCATATTGTATATGGCGTTGTCTTGGATTTCCGTCATGTCCCGCGCGTGAATGGCAAGTGCCATTCGGTGTGGATAGATTCGCGAAGTGGAACCCATTCATTGTTCCGTTTCAAGCACTGGTGGGTTACGCGCTCCGCGCTAACCCATCCTACGATTTACCCCTCCCCACCGGTTCTATATCAACTTCCCTTTTCCGATCCCCTCTCCTTCTGGGAGAGGGTTAGGGTGAGGGAAAAACCTACATTCGCGTATTGCTACGCTGATGGGTTACGCCGCGTTAACCCCTCCTGCGATTTCACATATCCTACAAGCTGATCGCCAGTGGATTCTCCAACTTTTGTTTTAAAGTAGCCATGAAGCGCGCGCCTTCCGCCCCGTCGAATGCCCGGTGATCGCACGACAGCGTAATGGCCATGCGTTTCCCGGGGACCACCTGGCCGTCCTTGACCACCGGCACGTCCCGGACGGTCCCCACCGCCAGAATCGCGGCCTGGGGGGGATTGATCACGGCGGTGAAGCGCGTGATGCCCAGCATCCCCAAGTTGCTGATCGTGAACGTCCCGCCGCTCATTTCGTCCGGCGACAGTTTCCCCGCCTGGCCTTTCTCCACCAGCACGGCCCGCTCGCGCGCGATCTGGCCAATTGATTTTGACTCACAGGAGCGGATCACCGGGACCAGCAGAGTCCCCTTGCCCGCCACGGCGATCCCCACGTTGACCGCATGATACTGCCGTACCGCTGAGCCTAAAAACGAACTATTGATTTCCGGATGCTGCCGCAACGCATTGGCGCAGGCCTTGATGAGAATGTCGGTCACGGTCAGCCGCAGGTCTTCGCCCGCCAACGCCTGCAATTGCTTTTTTAGCTCCAGCAACGGTTCCGCGTCCAGATCCATCTCCAAAAAGAAATGCGGCACCGGCCCCAGGCTGTGAGGCAACCGTTCGGCGATGACCGCCCGGATGGAGCTGAGCGGCACGTCCGTGTACGCTTCGGCCGCCGGTGTTCCGGCCTCTGCGGGCGCCGGGGCGGGAGGAGCGGCGGCGGGCGTGGTTTCCAACGCGCGTTCGATATCCGCCTTGACAATCCGCCCGCCTGGCCCGGATCCTTGGATCCGCCGCAAGTCGAGGCCCCGTTCGGCGGCCATGCGCTGCGCCACGGGGGAGACCTTGATCCGCCCGGTTTCTTCGCCGGGCGCGGCGGCGGTTTTCGGAGCGGACGCGGCGGCCGGTTGCGGTTTCTCTTGCCGCTTAATTTCTTTTGGTTTTTCTTCTTCCTGGACTTTTACTTCTTTACCCTTTTCCGCCACGGCGGGAGCGGCGGCCGCTGGGGATTGGGCTTTTTCGATCAATCCTTGGATATCCTCGCCCGGTTTGCCAATGATGGCCAGCGCCCCGCCGATGGGCACGGCGGAATCCACGGGCGCGAGGATCTTGAGCAAGGTCCCATCTTCGAACACCTCCAACTCCATAGTGGCCTTGTCGGTTTCGACTTCGGCAATGGCGGTCCCGGCTTCCAACGCGTCGCCCTCCTTTTTCAGCCAGGAGAGGATTTTGCCGGTGGTCATCGTATCGCTGAGCTTGGGCATTTCAATCAAGGTCGCCACGTTCAGGAACCTCCACGAGGATCTGGGGGATTATTCCGCGAGATAGCAGACTTTTTTAACGGCGTGGATGATTTTATCCGGTTGGACCGCGCAGGCTTCTTCCAGGTTTTTGGCGTACGGGCGGGGGATGTCCTCGGCCGTCACCCGCGCGGGCGGCGCGTCCAGTTCATCGAAGAGATCCTCCGTAATGCGGAACGCCACTTCGGACGCCACTCCGCACATCGGCCAGGCTTCCTGCACGATGACCACCCGGTGGGTCTTGGCCACGGATTCGTACACTGGCTCCAGATCAAGCGGCCGCAGCGTGCGCAGGTCGATGATGTCGCACTCGATCCCCTCGCCAGCAAGTTGCTTCGCCGCGTCCTGGCAGAGATGGATCATTTTGGAGTATGAGACCAGCGTGCAATCGGAACCATCCCGCACCTTGTTCGAGACGCCCAGAGGAATCAGGTATTCCTCCTCGGGCACCTCCCCCTTCATCCCGTACATGACCTCGCTCTCGATAAAAATGACCGGATTGTCATCGCGGATGGAGGACTTCAGCAGACCCTTGGCATCGTAGGGCGTGGACGGCATCACCACGATCAGCCCGGGCGTATGGACAAAGAAACTTTCGATGGCTTGGGAATGCTGGCAGGACAATTGCCGCGCCGCGCCCCCCGGCCCCCGGATCACCATGGGCGTCTTGAGCTGCCCGCCCGACATGTAGCGCATCTTGGCGGCGTTGTTGATGATCTGATCGAGGGCCAGGATGGCGAAATTGAACGTCATCACCTCGATGATCGGCCGTAATCCCACGTTCGCCGCCCCGACCCCCAGGCCCACGAAACTGTTTTCGGTGATCGGCGAATCGATCACCCGTTTGGGGCCGAACCGCTCCAGCATCCCCCGCGAAACCTTGTACGCGCCGTTATACAGGCCTACTTCCTCCCCCATCAGGAAAATGGTCTCATCCCGCTCCATTTCCTCGCACATGGCTTGATTCAAGGCTTCGCGGAATTCAATCAACGGCATAGTGGCTATCCTTTAAAATGAATGAACTTATATCTGGTCAACGAACCGTTTTTCTCTATCTAAATATCTTCCCTCACCCTACCCCTCTCCCAGAGGGAGAGGGAATGACTGGTTGCTCTCCCAGGGGGAGAGGGAATTACTTCTCGGTTCCTTGTCATTCCTGTGCAGTGCGTTTTCCTAACCGCACGGTTTTCCTATTGTTTCCTTTGATCTAACTATTCCCTTCTTTTCACCTCCCTCTCCCCCTGGGAGAGGGCCGGGGTGAGGGTTCGCCATAGGGCCGGGCCGGATGCCCCTCACACATACAAATCTTCAAACCGCGATTCCAATGCCGGATCGGGTGACTCCATGGCCCGCGTGACCGCATCCTGGACTACCGCTTTCACTTCATTATCGATGGACTGCAACAGGGCTTCGTCCGCCAGTTCATGATCGTCCAGGAATTTGACCATCTTGGTGATAGGATCCTGCTTGCGCCGCTCCTCCACTTCCTCCTTCGTCCGGTAGTGGGAATGAACCGGATCGGACATGGAATGGCCGCGGAAGCGGTAGGTGAGGACATCCAGAAAGGTGGGGCGGTTCTGTGTGCGGGCTTTCTCGAGCGCTTCCCGGAACGCCGCGTGCGTTGCGAAAAAGTCCATCCCATCCACCGCGTGCCCTTCGATGTTATACGCGCAGGCCGTCCGGTTGGACAACTCGGTGACCGCGCTCGCGCGCTCCAAGGCGGTTCCCATCCCGTACAGATTGTTTTCACAAATATAAACGATCGGCAGGCTCCAGAGCGAAGCCATATTCAGCGATTCGTGGAAGGTTCCTTGATTCATGGCCGCCTCGCCGAAGAAACACATCGTCACCCGGCCGTCGTTCCGGTATTTCGACGCGAAGGCCATGCCCGTGGCCACTGGAATCTGCCCCCCGACAATGCCATGCCCGCCGTAAAAGTTCTTCTCGATGTCGAAAAAGTGCATCGAGCCGCCCTTGCCCCGGGCCAGGCCTGTCTCTTTGCCCAGCAACTCCGCCGCGCACCGCATGGGATCGGAACCGCGCACCAGGGGGTGCCCGTGATCGCGGTAGGAAGTGATCATGTAATCATCCGGCCGTGCGGCATGCTGCGCCGCCACCGCCACCGCCTCCTGGCCGATATACAAGTGACAGAAACCACCGATATGCCCCTGCTGGTACAGCTGGGCCATCCGCTCCTCGAAACGCCGGATCAGGAGCATTTCCCGGTACACTTGGAGCAGCTCCTCCTGGGAGAACGCCTGGGCCGCCTGGACGTTGTCAAAAGAAGTGGTTACCATTTTTCCCTTCTCCTCTGCAGGGGATAATAAAACCGGCGCCCCTCAGCGCCAAGGTCCAGCGGGGCGGGGGGATTTTCAAGGTTTCTTGACACTCCGCGCCATTCCATTATGATACCTTTCACGCGCTTTTTGGATATGGTCATACCTCGTTCCTTGTATCTTTCATCATGAAATTCAGGCTGTTATCTTAATAAAAATACCGCGCGGAGTTCTCTCCTTCCCGGGTTGAGGCCTATTTTATGACGGATTCCCGTTTCGTCCACCTGCATGTCCATTCCGAATACAGCCTCCTCGATGGGGCCTGCCGCCTGCCCGAACTGGTCAACCAGGCCAAGGCCTTCCAGATGACCCACCTGGCCTTGACCGACCATGGCGTCATGCACGGCTCTTTGGAATTTTACCAGATGGCCGCCGCCGCGGGAGTGCAGCCCATTCTCGGGGTGGAAGCCTATGTCGCCGCCGGCTCCCGCTTCGACCGCAAGGGCGGACGCGGCGATGCCCCCATCGACGATCTCTCCGACCGCTCCAACTTCCACCTGGTTCTCCTGGCCTATAACGAGGAAGGCTACCAGAACCTCATGCGCCTTTCCTCCATCGCCCAACTCGAAGGCTTCTATTACAAGCCCCGGATCGATCACGAAGCCCTGCGCGAACACCACCGCGGACTGATCGGGCTATCTGCTTGTCTGAAGGGCGAAATCCCCAACGCCCTTCTCGAAGGCCGGTACGGTCAAGCCAAAGAACTGGCCACGACGTATCTTCGCATCTTCGGCGAAGGCCGCTTCTTCCTCGAAGTCCAGGGCAACGGGCTTCCCGAACAAAAAACGGTCAACGAGGGGATCCGTGCCCTCTCCCAGGATCTCTCCATCCCCATTGTGGCCACTGCTGATGTCCATTACTTGCGCCCGGAGGACGCCAAAACCCAGGATTGCCTCATTTGCATCGGCACCAAGAAGACCCTGACCGATCCCAGCCGCCTCAAGATCTCCACCCGCGAACTGTACCTCAAAACCGCCGGGGACATGCGCCGCGGCCTGCCCGGCTTCGAAGACGCGGTGGATAACACTTGGCTGGTGGCTGAACAGTGCCATCTGGAACTGAAATACGACGGCAAGAAACTGCACATGCCCTATTATGCCATCCCCGAGGGCGAGACCTCCCACGCGGAATACCTCCGCAAGCTGGTGTACGAAGGCGCGAAGGAACGCTACGGGGAGATTACCGAAGAACTGAAAAACCGCATCGAACGGGAACTGGAAGTCATTATTGGCGAGGATTATACCGGATACTTTCTCATCGTTTGGGATTACATCCATTACGCCCGCCGCAACCAAATATCCGTCGGGCCCGGGCGGGGGTCCGCCGCCGGCTCGGTGGTAGCCTACTGCCTGCGCATCACCGACCTCGATCCCCTGAAATACGGCTTGCTTTTTGAGCGTTTCCTCAATCCGGAACGCATCTCGCCGCCCGATATCGATACCGATTTCTCCGACCAGCGCCGCGACGAAGTCATCCGGTATGTCCAGGACAAATACGGCAAAGACCGCGTGGCCCAGATCGCTACCTTCGGCACCATTGGGGCCAAGAATGCCGTCCGTGACGTGGCCCGCGTGCTCGGCCTGCCCGCCTCCGAGGGCGACCGCATCGCCAAACTGATTCCCGACGGCCTGGGCGTCACCCTCAAGCAGGCCCTCGACGATGTCCCCGAACTGCGCCGCGTCCGCGACCAGGACGAAATCCACCAGGAACTCTTCCGGCACGCCCTGGCGGTCGAGGGCATGGTGCGGCAAACCTCCACCCACGCCGCCGGCATCATCATCGCCCCCGATTCACTCTGGAAATTCACCCCCCTCATGCGGGGCGCCGATAAGGAAAACGACGTCTCCACCCAATACGAGATGAAAAGCCTGGAATCCATCGGCCTCCTCAAGATGGACTTCCTCGGCCTGAAAAACCTCTCCGTGATCGACGGCACGGTGGCCATCATCCGCGAACGCCACGATCCGGAGTTCGACATCACGAAAATTCCCTTTGACGACCCCAAAACCTACGAACTCCTCGCCCGCGCCAAGACCAACGGCGTCTTCCAGCTCGAATCCACGGGGATGAAGGAGATCCTCAAGAACCTCGAACCGGAGTCTTTCACCGACATCATCGCCCTCCTGGCCCTCTACCGCCCCGGTCCCTTGGGCAGCGGCATGGTCGAGGACTTCGTCCGCCGCAAGAAGGGCGAGGCCAAGATCACCTATGACCATCCCTCCTTGGAGCCGATCCTCAAGGAAACCTACGGCATCATCCTGTACCAGGAACAGGTCATGCAGATCGCCAACGTCATCGCGGGCTTTTCCCTCGGTCAGGCCGATCTCATGCGCCGCGCCATGGGCAAGAAAAAAGAGAGCATTCTGGAAGGCATCGAAAAGGACTTCTACGAAGGCGCCCGGAAAAACAACGTCGATCCCGCCGTCGCCCGCCGCCTCTGGAGCCTCATTTTCAAGTTCGCCGGCTATGGCTTCAACAAATCGCACAGCGCGGCCTACGCGGTCATCACCTACCAGACCGCTTATCTCAAGGCTCATTATCCCGCCGCCTTCATGGCCTCGCTCCTGACCACCGACATGAACGACACCAACAAGGTGGTCAAGTACGTCCAGGATTGTCTCGACCAGGGCATTCCGGTCCTGCCCCCGGACATCAACGAATCGGGCGAGACCTTCACCGTCACCACCGAGGGCATCCGTTTCGGTCTGGCGGCGATCAAGGGCGTGGGCGCGGCGGCTGTCCGCGCCATTATCCGCGAACGGGAACTCCACGGCCCGTACAAATCTCTCTTTGATTTCTGCGAACGCTCCGATCCGCGCGTGGTGGGCCGCTCACTCCTCGAATCCCTCATCCGCGCCGGCACTTTCAACTCCATGGGCCACACCCGGGCCACCCTGCTCGATGCCTGCCCCCGCGCCCTCGAACGCGCGCAGGGCATCCTCCACGACCGTGCCATTGGGCAGGAATCGCTCTTCGAGGAGATCGAGGACGAGGGTCCCGGTCCGGATGGTTTCCTGACCCCCCTCCCCGAGCTGGACATGAAAGAAATCCTCCAGGACGAGAAGAAATTCCTGGGTCTCTACATCTCCGGCCACCCCCTCAAACAATACGAGGAGGAATTGACCCTCTTTGCCAGTGACCGCGCCCGCGACTTGATCGAAAAGGAAGAACTGGGCCGGGTCCGCGTAGCCGGCATCATTACCGAAGTCAAAAAGAAAAAAACCAAAAACGGCGACCGCATGGCCCTCTTACTCCTCGAAGACCTCACCGGCGTGGTGGACGTGGCCATCATGCCCAACCTCCTGGAAGAACGCGAGGCGATTCTTCAAGAGGAAGCCATCCTGGTGGTCGACGGCCAGGCCAGCCACCGCGGCGACCAAGTCTCCGTGCGCGCGGACCGCATTTACACCCTGGACGAAGCCTGGGCGTCGCATGTGCGTTCCCTCCACATCTCGTTCTCCGTGACGGAACTCGACGAGGAGAGGATTTACCGCCTCAAAGGATGCTTGCTCTCCGCGATGGGCGAAAGCCCCGTCTTCCTCCATGTGGCCTTCCCCGGGATCGGTGTCGTCGATTACGAGCTCGAAGCCTCCTACAGGGTGCGTCCCAGCCGCGAATTGAAACTCCGCCTCGAAGACTTGTTCCGCGACGCTCAGATCAATTTTAAATTGGGCAACGCCCCCGCGGCGGCCGGGGGAGGAGGCAACGGCCGCGGATTCAACGGCCGGAGTAACGGCGCGCGCAAGCCGTATGGCCCGTTCTCCAAAAAATCCTGAACCGTCCGGCGGCCCGCTTCTCCCGGTTTCCCATGGCTTGGTTTCATGTTACTTGTCCTTTTTGTCAACAACGCATTCCGCTCAGTTCGGTGCGCTGCCCCGCCTGCCGCGCCCTGCTGCCTCACGAAACGGGGGAGGCCGAACGCCGGCGGATCCTGGCCGCGGCCGCTTTTGTGGGAATCACGATTTCCATCCTGGCCACGGCGGGGCTGTTCTATGTGATTTGGGTATAAGCCGTTTTGGGTTTACACGCCGGGCGATTCCCCTATCCTACGTGGCATTGACTTGGATAAATGAAATCCAACAGGGAGGTTAAGCATGCCAGCCCGGATTTACATCACCCGCCCCTTGCCGGCCGGCGTAGCAGAACATTTGCGTGAGGCAGGGATGGAAGTGGAGATCTATCCCAAGGATCAGGTGATTCCCCAGGACGTCCTGCTTCGCGCCGTGGAAGAATGTGACGGATTGCTTTGCCTTCTGACCGACATGATCGGCCGGGAGGTCCTGGCCCGGGCCGGCCGGCTCCGGATCATCGCCAATTACGCGGTGGGATATAACAATATTGACGTGGAAGAAGCCACCCGCCGTGGCATCGCGGTTACCAACACCCCCGGCGTGTTGACCGATGCCACCGCGGACCTGGCCTGGGCGTTGTTGTTTGCCGCGGCCCGCCGGGTGGTGGAAGCCGAACGGTATCTCCGCGAGGGCCGTTTTCAAGGCTGGGGGCCGCAATTGTTTTTAGGGCAGGAGATCACCGGCCGCACGTTGGGAGTGGTCGGATTGGGGCGGATTGGCCGGGCGTTCGCATCCCGGGCCTCCGCGTTCCGCATGAAAATTCTATATAATTCGCTAGAGGCGGATCCGGAATTCGAAGGGGCTTACCCATACGGGGCCAGCCGGGTGGATCTGGACACGCTGCTCCAGCAGAGCGATTTCGTCAGTCTGCATGTGCCGTTGACATCCGAAACGCACCATCTGATCGGCCGGCGGGAATTGCGCCTCATGCGGCCGCACGCGGTTTTGATCAACACCGCCCGGGGGCCCGTGGTGGACGAAGCGGCCCTTGCCCAGGCTTTGCGGGAAGGTTGGATTTGGAGCGCGGGTCTGGACGTGTACGAAAACGAGCCGGCGGTCCATCCCGGACTGTTGGCGTTGCCCAACGTGGTTCTATTGCCTCACGTGGGCAGCGCCACGTTCGCCACGCGCTTGCGCATGGGATTGATGGCCGCCGGCAATCTGATCGCCTATTTCCAGGGCCGCCGCCCCCCCAACCTGGTGAACGGCGGGGTCTGGAAAAACGGTTGACCCGCCGTTAGACTACCATGTAATCCATCGAGGAAAGGGCGTCCGGGCATGGATCTGGTCCAAAAAGGAAAACAACTGGCGCAAGAGGGGAACTATGAAGAGGCCCTGGACGCGTTCCTGCTGGCCTTGGAAAACGATAAGGAAAACGCCGATATCCATTTTTACCTGGGGCTTTGTTACAGTTCCCTCGAAGAGTTCCGGTATGCCAAGTATCACTATCAAATGGCCTTGACCCTGAATCCGGAGCATCCCAAAACCAAAATGGTTTGGGATGGGCTCAAGGATGTCGTCCCTGAAAAACCGCCCGAAAGGCGGCTGACCCGGGCCGCCGCCGCCAAGGCGCGCCGGGCACACGAGGCCGAAGACTCCGGACCGGCGGAGACGGAAGCGCCGCCCTCCCGCGAAGAATCCCTTCCCCCCCGGCAGGAAGCCGGTTCCGGCGGATTGGAAACCAAGTTCAAACTGACAGACGAAAAATGGGAACAAGCGTTTCCCTCCGATTCCCTGCGGGAGGAAGAAAAAAGCCCCCTGATCACCTTTCTCATCATCCTGGTGGGAGCCGCCCTTCTCGTGGCGGCCGGGTATTTCATTTTCACAATTTTTTCCACCTGAATCCACGGTCATTTTAATCTCTCCGTGTGTTCCCTTAATAATTTCGGATCCTTCCGAAAGCGTACTTTAGCCAAGCGTTGGGATCGGGAATCCCATCGACCCGGATCGAGAGCGCTACCTCTATTTCCCACTCCTTCTGGTAAAGAGCCGGCGTGAGGGAAAGCTTTATCCCAGCACAATGACTCCCTGCATTTCCCTCTGCGAATCCATGGGAGTCTCCATCAGAAGGGTGTTTTAAGTCAGCCGGGGA
>Ga0116166_1000444_pt1 | contig 39818 bp, 25 predicted proteins | sample AD_JPNMR2_MetaG_FD_89884 | JGI IMG/M metagenome (GOLD analysis project Ga0116166, IMG submission 89884) | Active sludge microbial communities of municipal wastewater-treating anaerobic digesters from Japan - AD_JPNMR2_MetaG | ecosystem: Engineered > Bioreactor > Anaerobic > Digestate | place...
CGTATGCGTGTGTCTCTTCCAGCCCCGAGTACAACGTCCCCAAAACGAAGATCAAAACCAAATATCACTGGGCGCGGCGGGAAGAATGGACGGGGCGGGAATTGGTCATCAGCGTCGTCCCGCTGGCCGAGCGTTATCTCATGGTCCAACGCGCTGGCGGCGAAGGCTGGACTTTTCCCGGCGGGGTGGTGAATCCCGAAGTGTATGGAGAAAAAGCCAAGGATAACATGGATCTGATCCGGGCGGCCACCGAGTACGTGCACGAACAGACTTTGATCGCGGTCTTGGCCAAAGGCGGCACGCTTCTGGCCTATGGGTACGCCCTCGATCCGCTGCGGGGCCAAATGTACCTCGCGCATTGGATCAATGTCTACACGCTGGGCCAATTCGCTCCCCGGCCCACGCCCAACCAGCGGGATATCTTGGAAGCGCGCTGGGTAGCCCGCGACGATCCTTACCTGGGCTCTTGTCTGAAACAACAACTGGATTTTATGGCCCAGGCGGGCGAAGGCGGTTCGTTGGTCCTCGAACGGTGCCTCCGGTAGGAGGAGATTCTCCATGACGCGCGGACTTGGGCGGATTGGGCTGGTATGGGTGCTGGTATGGATTCTGGCCGGTGGGGAATGCCCGGCGGAGATCGTCCCGTTGACGGTATTGTTCACCAGCGATTTCCACGCCCATGTTTCACCGGATGAGAACGGCCGGGGCGGCGCGGCGCGCATCGCGGGCTATTACCAACAGGTCCGGGCGGAGGTACCCAACGTCCTGATCCTCGACGCGGGCGACATGATCAGCGGCACCCCTATCTCCTCCCTTTTTAAGGGCAATCCGGTCTTCCGGATTTTGAATCATTGGGGTTTGGACGCAGCGGCGTTGGGGAATCACGAGTTCGATTCCGGTTGGCAGCGGATCGAAGTGTATCGGGAAATCGCCGGATTTCCCATTCTCTGCGCCAACGCGTACGTGATGGGGCCGGATGGGAAATTACATATCCTCGGTGACGCGGAATATGCGATTTTCCAACGCGGGGCGCTGCGGATCGCGGTCCTGGGCGTGATCACCGAATATACACCCCACATTACTACCCGCCAGGCCTCCGAGGGCGTCACCTTCGTTCCGGCGATCCCGGCCTTGCGGCGTCTGGTGCGGGAAGTGCAAGACCAATGCGACCTGATCATCGCCTTGACCCACGCCGGCCTGGAGCAGGACCTGGAACTCGCGAAGCAGGTGGAGGGCCTGGACCTGATCGTGGGCGGACACAGTCACATCCGGTTAAAGACTGAGCGTCGAATCAACGGCGTGCCCATTGTCCACGCAGGCAGCAAGGGGCAGTTCATCGGCCGGGTGGATTTGACGGTGGACACGGATACAGACCAGATCATGGATTGGTCCTACCGGCTGCTCGAGGTCCGGGAGGAGCTGGCTCCGGAAGATCCCGCGACGCTCGAGGCGGTGAAGGAATGGGAATCGAAAGTGGAAGAACTCGTGGACCGGCCGCTAGGCTCCGCCTCTCAACGTTTGACGCAAAAAGACCTCGTGTTTCTGGCGATGGCGGCGTTTCTCGAAAGCACCGGCGCCGATTACGCGTACCATAATTCCGGCGGCACGCGGGGAACGCTGCCCGCCGGGAATTTCACCTACCGCGCCGTCTGGACGATCTACCCCTTCGAAAACACACTGGTCGTGGCCCAGGTCCCCGGCAGCCGGATCCCCAAAAACTTTTATGGCATGCAACCGGTCGATCCGGCCAAGACGTATAAAATCGTGACCAACAGCTACGTCCGCGATCAGTGGGAGCATGATTTTCCCTCCTTCGCGGATATCCAATGGGAAGAGACCGGCCTCTCCATGCGCGATTCGATTCTCCGCTACATCGAAAAGCGCAAGACCGTGGGACGGATTCAACTGACGCGTTGAAGAAATCCCACAAGGGGCCGATTCCCCCTTAATCCATCCATCAAAACGCGTAATTCAAACTCACCGAGGCGAAGAATTCATCCTCCGGATTCACGGTATCCTCAAAGGACCATTGATAAAAGAGCGCGGGAGTCAAGGAAAAGCCATGCCATTCGAACACCGTGGAAACCCTTGCGGTCGAGTGGCTCCATCCCGAATCGGATTCAAACATCCCGTCGTTATACGAAATATCCCATCCCAGGCTGATGGCCGCCTCTTCCTGACCGGGGATCAAGGCCGGGATGGGAATATCATACGCCAGACCGAACGTGTGAATCCAGCCGTTGTCGACATCCTCCCCGCTTTGGATACCATCCCAGTTGTATCCCACCGTGTAGGATGGCACCAGGTGGCTGGGACCGAGCGGAATCAGGTTGGGCATGGAGAGCGCCAGGACAATCTCCTGCGAATCGCTGATTCCATCGTCACCGGCATGGCTGTCGGAATGGGGATAGTCGTAATAATACCAGGCAATGTCCGCGTCGAGGGCATACCACTCTTCCTCGAAAAAACTCTGCGCGGATCCCAGGTAGTAATCCAGCTCCGTGGCGTCCACAAATCCGCTGGAGGTAGGCCACGAACCCCATACGCCCACATAAAAGCCCCGGTAATCCAGGGTCAGGCTGGGCTGCCAGGCCCCGTGATCGTCAAGCACGTCATACCCTTTCCAAAGGTACTTCGAGACATAGGAGGATTCGATCGTAACGCCCAACTCCTCCCCGAAAATATCCACCGCCCAGACGGGACCAACCCCGCCACTTTGTAGGATCAAAAAACACGCGATGCCCCAATAAAACAATCCTCTCCTTGATGACTCGACACTTTGCGGATTCATCGCCTTGTCCTGCCTTCCGTTGGAATAAGAAAACCTTGATGATCTTCAGGCACGGAAAAGAATACGATTTTATCCAACAAGGGGAAAGGAGAAGCGAAAGAGGAGGAAAAAATTCACTATTATTCACTATTCTTGGTAACGGCTTACTCGATCGCGTAGACAGGATGAAAATTCACCTTTTCAGGGCTTCCTTCACTAATTTTTTGCCACAGGGAATGAAGAGTATTTACTATTTTTCCTATCTATCCTCCCTGTGCTTACGCCCTGAGCTATACTCATGCCACGCCGCTGGCGCTCGAAATCTGTCTCGCGAACCAGTAAAAAATTACTTTTTTGAATTCGGAGGGAAAATCTCATAAACCGGTTATTCTTCTGAGATCCAACCGGTTTATCTCATCCGAACGAGTCGTAAAAACATAAGGATTGATCCCCGGCACGAATCCATTTAGCATGACGGGTGAAATGGCGTTTGGAAAGGAGTGACCGGCCATGGAGATGGAGAAAGACGATCAGCAACAAAAGCATGCCCCCGCCGATCCGCCGAATGCGGCGGCGGAGGAATCCCCCTACGAGGCTTACGGGTGGGAATTCCATAAAAAACCGTTGCTGTACGCGTTCATCCTCACCGTGTTGTTTTACGCGTTCATTTATTTCTTCATCAGCATATAAAATCCACTTGTCCTACTATGAAAACAAAACAGGGGCACGGCATGGGGTGCCCCTGCGCGAAGGCGCGATGGACCGGCGGGATTGATCCCGGCCGGCCTGATTTTGCTTTATAGCCGGCTCCGCAGCCAGGCATCCGAGGGCGTCACGCGGCGGATTTCGAGCATTTCCCCGGTCTTGGGATCCCATTGCACCCGCTGGCCGGTACGGTAGGACAGATTAGCCAAGTGGGCGGCCGTGATGACGTTGTTGGCGGTCTCCACGGGCGAGTTGGGTTCCTTGCGGGATTTGACACATTCCAAAAAGTTGGCCACGTGGGCGGGGCCTTCGTAGGGTTGGGCCCATTCCTCGACCGGTTCCGTGGCGCCTTGGGGCATATACACCCGGATCACGTTGCGGGTAGCATCGGCGACCAGGGTGCCGTCCGTCCCGTAGAAAATTTCGCCGTTGCCATCGACCCCACTGACAAACTGCACCGTAAACAGCGTGGTGAAGGAACCGTAATTGAGGATGGCGTGCACCACATCCGGCGTTTCCCACGTGGGAAAGACATGATTGCCGCCGTGGCACATGACTGATTGCGGCCCTTCTTGGTCCATCAGCCATTGGTTGATGTCCAGCTCGTGGGCGCCGATGTCGGTGATCAGCCCGCCGGCGTAATCCCAATACCATCGCCAAGTGAAATACCGGTGGGGATCGAAGGGGCGCTTGGGCGCTTTGCCTAAGAACCGGTTCCAGTCCAGGCGGCCTTGAATCCCGGAAGCGATTTGCGCGGCCCAGGGATCCCCTTTGGACCAATCCCGCGTGTCATAGACCTTCACCCAGGCGATATGGCCCAGTTTGCCCGAACGGATCCACTCGCGCGCCCGCAGCCAGTGCTCCCCGCTGCGCCGGTGATTTCCCACTTGCACTACGCGGTTGGTTTCCCGGACGGCCTTGACCATATTCCGGCCTTCCTCAATGGTCTTGGAGAACGGTTTTTCGATGTAGGCGTCTTTTCCGGCCTTCACCGTGTCGATGAGGATATCATGGTGCCAATGATCCGGCACAGCGATGTACACGGCGTCGATGTCCCCGCGTTCCAGCAGGCGTTCATGTTCGTAGTACACATCGGCTTTCCGGCCCGCGTCGTCCTCGGTGAGGTCCCGCGCGCGCATCAGGCGCGCCTCGTACACGTCGCAGACGGCCACCACCTGGGCTTCATGCTTGATCAGTTCGCGCAAGCCCCAGGTTCCCCGGTCGCCCACGCCGATGACTCCGCACCGGACCTTGTCATTGGCTCCCAACACGGAGGCCGGGGTAATCCCATGCAGGGACGCCATCCCCACCCCGGCAGCCATCGCCGATCCTTTCAGAAAATCCCGGCGGGATTTCTTCTCTTTGCTCATGATCATCTCCTTTGCGAGAGGCGGCCTCCCCTCGATTCCGGGCAGGTTTCCGCCCCGATTGACCTGCTTGCCGGTTGTTTAGTGTTCCAGAGTTGGACGCGAGAATCCAGGGAGGCGGGAGGGGGAGATCCGTGAGGCCAAATCCCGCCTCAGCTTCGCCGCTTGGCCATGACCATGCGGCTGACGGTTTTTTCGGAGGGGGGGGCGGGAAGGCGTGTTTTTTCGGGATCGATTTTGGCGCGGGCCTTTAATTCTTCTTCAATCTTTTGATGCAGTGCGACGTTCTTGGTAAAGCGTTTGATGGAATGCGTGATGAGTTGGTGCTGCACGTCCACGAGCCGTGCTTGGCTTTTCACGATATCCAACTGGCGGCGGTGTTTCTCCAATTTTTCTTGCAGCACGGCCTTTCGCCGCATCACCGCTTCGTACTCGGGAGATCCTGGAAGCAGGACTTCCGAAGCCGCCTCGATTTCCTCCAGCATCTGATCGAATTCCCGCTGGACGTGCCGGAATTCTTTCTCAAATTGCTTGCCCATGTATTCCAACACGTCTTTTTGAAGATTCAGGATGATGCTTTGGCGCAGCCGGACTCCGTGCTGAAACGAAGGCAGACGGTTAAAATCGAAAGCCACCGCGCTGCGGGCGCGGGCGTAATCGCCCAGGCAGCGGTGGATGAGGCGGATGGTTCGGGCTAGATACGAATGATCCAGCAATCCCAGTTTGATTTGGATCAACGCCCGCAGATATTTCGGCAATTCTTTGAGCACGGGACGTTCCTCCAAATGCTGGTTGACGACGCGCTCGATATCCCGCAGATCCCCAATGGCCTTTTTCAACGCGATCCGCGACCGTTCATGCCGTTCCTTGAATTCCAAGGTTTTGGGAGTCTCCCCGAATCCGTGCTCTTCTAGTTTTTTGAGAAAATACTGGGTCATTTCCAGCAATAAGCAGCCAGTCAGCTCGTTGTATTGCACGACATCATAGGCACTATCGAGCACAGTCGTGAAAAACGCTTTCAAGGGATCGCCGGCCGGCATGGACGTAAACTTGGCCCGCATGGCCGAAATCTCCTCCGGCGAAAAAATCAAGGTAATTTCCTGCCGCAGCCAATCCACCACGCCCGGCTGGGATTTGACCGTGGGGAAAAAGTGAATCAGCCGCGTCCGGACCGCGATGACGCCTTCCGTTTTCTGCAGGCAGAGCTGGCCTTGCAGATCCAAGAGCGAGTTGAAATACGCGGCCACTTCCTCCGGGCTTTTTCCGGCCAATTCCCGATCGAGATTCTCCATAATGGCGTTGAGCTCGTTTCGCCTTTGGCGCATCAGCTCAAAGCCATCCAACGCCGGTGGTTCGGCGCCCTCCCCCGGCGGCGGGTTCTTAGCCTCGTAAAAATCCTTGACCGTTTCATGCACCAGCTCCCGGACGGTTTCGTGGACATTGCCCGATACCTCCACCGTTTTGACCAAAGCCTCCACGATTTTTTCGTGAGACGCCACGGGGGAACTTTCTTCCGTGCGGGCACCCGGGTCCATCGCCGCGGCTTCGTCCGGTACGGTATCGGGGTCCGGGTCCGAAAACATTTTCCCGATCCGCTCCAAGTCCGCGAGCAGTGATTCGCTTTCTCTCCATGCGTCCGCGGTTTTCGGGATTCGCTTTTTATCATTCATGAACTGTGTCCCGGAGGCGCGGATTTAACGGCGCACACCCCCTTCGTGTGAATTGAACGCTCTTATCCCACCAGTCGGATACTTTACAATATTTTAAAATAAAAAAGCCATCAAGTTAGATAGACTGCCCCATTTTTTATCTCTATTATCGGAAAATAGGCCGCCCCCCCTTAAAGGAAATCTTGCCGGAAGGAAACGGGAACGGTACGTGAAAAATATGCTCCACACCGCTCACGGCATACGATACATCCCGATGCCTTTTCCCTCGCTTTCCTTCCGTGACTCATCTAAACTTTCATCCGTTATGGGCTTGTTGGTTTTGCCTCACCTGGCAGGCACTGATTCACATACCCGACTGGAAACGGATTCAAGATGAACCATCCATCCCGGCCTAATCGATTTTTTTTATTCACCCGCTTTGTGATTGGCTTAGTGATCCCCCTGAGTGTTCTTCCCGGCGCGTGGGGGGAAACCGGCGTTGCGGTTTGGACCTCTTTCTTCCGCTCCGGCGGCGTGAACCAAGCCTTGGAAGCATTCACCCGGGCGGCGGAGGAAAATCCGGAGGATGGTTTGGCCTACGCGGGACTGGCCTACCTGTCCCCCAGCCGGACGGGCGAGGCGGAAGCCTTGCGGTATTTTCAAAAAGCCCTCCTCGCCAGCCTCGATCAACCCGAAGGGGCTTTGTTTCTGATGGAAGCGATGCACCGGGCTTCCCAGCGGGAAGAATATGAATCCCTGCTGACTTGTCTCGATACAGCCTTGGCCTCGGGCCGGGCTTCCGAATCCCTGAAGGCGTTATTGATTCACCACCGGGGTGACCTGCTGAAAAAATTGGGGCGTTGGGACGACGCGCGCGCCGCGTTTGGCTCCCTAAATCTCATCACCGGTTTTTGGTACTGCGGGCCGTTCGACAACGCCGAAAAGGGCGGCCATACCCGGATCTTCGGGCCGGAGGAGAATCTGGATCTGAACGCCACCTACAGCGGGCGGCGGCAAACCGTGGGCTGGCGCCCCGTCCCTGCTGAGCCGTTCGACGGTTACATCGACCTGCATGGCATTCTCTCTCCCTCGGTGGAATCCACGGCGTATTTGGCCGCCGTGCTGGAATCCCCCCAGGAACAACGTTGCCGGCTGTCATTAGGCCACGCCGGTGCCTTGAAAGTCTGGCTCAATGGCGAATTGATCGCCGATGTCAACCGGTACCACGATTTCATGCCCGATCAGGTGAATCTCGCCGTCAATCTAGCCGAAGGCCCCAACACGCTGCTGCTGAAGGTTTCCTCAGGCAAAACGGGACGGTACGGAATTCAAGTCCGGGCCGTGCCCGAGGCATCCGGATCGGTCACGGTTTCCTCCCCCTTGTCTCGGACCGAACGGCCTGACCTGACGGCCCATACCCCTCAACACGAAGAAGAATCTTCGATAAGGATCAATTTTGAACCCATCCTGGTGCGGCAGGTGGAGGCGAAGGGCGAAGCCGCTGGATTCAGCGAAGTTCACCCGCATTTCTTCTACGCCCTGCTCATCCAGCGGTGGCAAATCGCCGATGAAAACGACCCTGGGGCCCATACGTTGCTCTCGCAACTCGCCAAGATGTGCCCCCAAAATCCCCTATTGCTGCGGGCCTTGGGGGATTCCGAAAAAGAGGCTAACCGCCGCCGTCTGGCCTATGAGACTGTCATGAAGACCGATCCCGATGACTTGGCCTGCTTCCTGCGCCTTCTCCGATACGATCAAAACTCTCCCTATGCTACAAAAGGCTACGAACGCCTACGGGCATGGGGGCAACAACACGATCTGCCCGCCCAGGCCCGGCTGATCCAGGCCCACCTGTGGAACGCCGACGGATTGCGCGAAGCGGCCATCGCTCAAATCCGGGATCTGACCCAAGAACTGGGGAATGAAGCCCGCTGGGCGTTGTATGATTGGAACGGTTCCCACATGACTGACGCGGCCAAGGAAGCCCTGCTGCAAGAAATCCTGGCTGAGGACGCCACCGAAAGCCGGGCGGTGCACGCCCTCCGGAGCCTGGCGCTGCGCCGCGGCGAGGAAGATAAACTGCCGCCTTTGTTGGAACACGAGCGGCACATCGCGCCCTTCTCCATTGCCGGCCTCATCGAGATCGCTCAATACAAACAAGCCCGGGGGGATTTCACCGCCTCGCTGGACTATCTCGAACAGGCCCGCCGCATCGCCCCGGAGGATTACGAGACCCATCGCCTATCCGCGATCGCGTATCATCACCTGGGCAACGGGGAGCAAGCGCTGGCCGCGATCCAGGCGGCCCTCGCCAGCCGGCCGTCGGACCCATGGTGCCTGGATTACTTGGAATATTTGCAACCCGAGGAAGAATCATACGCCACGCCCTATCTAATCGACTGGAAAACCATCCAGGCGCCCGATTCCCTGGATCTTTCCAAGGCCAATCATCTGGTATTGCTGCATCAGCGCGTGGTGAAGGTGCATCAAAACGGAAACTCGAGCGAAACCGTGCGCGAAGCGGTGAAAATCCTGACCGAAACCGGCATCCGCTACAACCAGGTCCGGGGGATCTATTACGAAGGCGGTTCGGAAGACGTGCGGATCATCCGGGCGCGGGTGTGGAAGCCAGACGGGACATTTTATGACGCCCCCGCGGCCGTCCGGCGCAGCGCCTCTTCCGCTTCCGACGCCGCCGCCCGGCTCTACGGCGATTACAACGTGGCCATCCTGCAATTTCAGGCCCTCGAAAAAGGCGCGGTGCTGGAACTTGAATACAAGAAGGAAAGTAAGGGAGACAACGTGTACGCTGACTATTTCGGCGATCAGTTTTTCATCGGCAATGAATATTTCGAGCCTACGGTGAGGACTGATTATGTGTTGATCACCCCCCAGTCGAGGAACATCTACTGGAAATTCACGGGACCCCACTACCCGCCTTCTATCGCGGGCCAGGCGCCGGAGCTGGAACCGGAACCCGCGGTGACCGGCAGCGGCCTCGACACCGTCCATCACTGGTCGTTCCAGAACCTGCCCACGGTCCCGCGTGAACCGTACATGCCGGCCGCTTCGGAGATTCTGCCCTATATCAAAGTGTCGACGTTCAAAACCTGGTCGGACATGACCGAATGGTACTGGAACCTCATGAAAGACCAGGTCCGGCCCGGCGCGGTGACCAAGGACCGTGTGACTCAAATCGTCGCCCAATACCGCGAAAAACACCTCATGCATTCGGAGGAAACGCTCAGCGAATGGGACCGTGTCCGGGCGGTGAACCAATTCGTGAACACCGGTGTGCGTTACTTGGGGCTGGAATTCGGTATTCATGGCTACAAGCCCCACAAGGTGGATGAAATATGCAACGCCCAGTACGGCGACTGCAAGGACAAAGCCGTCCTGGCCATCGCCATGCTCAAGGAACTAGGCATCGAGGCCCATATGGCGCTGCTGCGGACCACCGACCGGGGAGAAATCGACTACGAACTGCCGTCTTTGGGAATCTTCAACCACGCCATTTATTACCTCCCCAACCTCAACGGGAAGGAATACTGGATCGACGGCACCGCCACCTTTTTTGACGCCGCCGAACTGCCGCCCGGCGATATGGGCGCCAACTCGCTGATCATCAAACCCGGCGGGCAATACGAATTCAAACGCATCCCCTATTCCAAGCCCGAGGAAACCGGCGCGCTCTATACCACCAGTCTGACCCTGGACGCCGAGGGAAACGCCCAGGGATACCGCGCGGCGGAATTCCGGGGCCTGTACAATCCCATCACCCGGCGGACCTACGAAAACACCGCCAAAACCAAGGAGGTCATTGACCGCCAATTGATGGCCGCGTATCCCGGCGCCGAATCCGCCAACATCGAACTTTCCGACTTGCAGGATTATTCCAAGGATGAGCGGCTGGTGTACGAATTCCGCATTCCGCAGTTCGCCGTTCAGCAAGGCGGCCGTTGGATCGTCCCTACCACCCTGTTCAAAGAAAAATTGTCGCCACGGTACACGCAACTTTCCTCCCGGGAATATGATTTAGTACTCAGCTATCCCTACACCCGCACGAACATGTTCACCATTGAACTCCCCGCCACGATGCGCTCTCCCCAGATCCCTGAAGACCGGTCCCTGGCAAGCGAGTTTGGGAGTTTCCTCCGCCAAAGCACGTTCCAAGATGGCAAGATCTTCATCAAGGAAGAATTGGTCTTCAAACCGGTCCGTGTCCCAAAGGACCAATACCAGGATTTCCGTGAATTCTGCCGCCTGGCCGATTTGTACCAAGACGAGACCATCTCTATTCCCCAGACCAACGAACCCGAAAATCAGTAAGGATCCATTGAGATGAAAATTGACCGCACCGTCACCGGCATCGCGATTGGAATGATCACCCTTAGTTTGTGGATGGCCCTCCCCCCGGCCATGGCGACCACACCGCGGGAAGAAGCCTGGAAGGATTTGTTTAACAACCAGTACGCGGAGGCCAAGACGGCCTTCGAGGCGGATTTGGCCGGGCGGCCCCAGCCATTCGAACCTTCTTTACAGGGCCTTCTGGTGGCCGCATGGGCCGATGAGGATTTCCCCGCCATGGCCCGCGTTCTCGGGCGGCTGGTGGAAGAGTTTCCCGATAGCCCTTTTCTGCCGGCCTACTTGTCGCTCTTTAGTCTCCCCGATATGCAGGGATGGACACCCCGCGAACGGGTGGAGGCATTGGATCGCGCATTGGCGAAAAATCCCGCTCCCCCTTTCTGCCAGTACCTCCAATACGAACGGATGGAATCCCTGGACATGCGGGCCGAGGATCAAGCCGCCACCGCCGCCCGTGAGGCCGGCGTCTTGATCGATCATTGGCAGGTGACCGGCCCCTTCGGCCGCTATGGCGCCGCCGACTTTTTCGCTCCCTTCGGTCCGGAAACCGGCATCCAGGACGAATACCCCGGCTGGCAACGGACCGTACGCCTCATGCCGGTGGATCCCGTCGACCAGACCGGCCTGCTCGAACTCGGAACCCTGATCAATCCCCGCACCGGCGTGGGTTACGCGCTGAACGCCATTGAGGCCACCCGGGCAGGCGAAGCCTGTCTGACGGTGCATAGTCCCTGCGCGTTCCGGATCTGGTGGAATGGGCAGCCGGTGATGGAAAAAGCCCATTATTTCCTCGACACGGCCCGGGCGCGATCGATCCAAGTGCCGGTCCGGCAGGGGAAGAATCTGCTGGTGATCAAGTCGCAGTATACCAATCCAGCGTGGTGGATCCGGTCCGTGTTGCAGAGTGCCGAGGGTGAGTCTTTCTGGAGTTCCGTGCCCTTCCAGGCCGCGGATTTCTCTTCCACCTTCCTGCTGCCTTTCGACACGGCCCAGCCCCGCGGGATCGAACGGGAGGAAAGCCGTTCTCCCTATCCGTTCGGGTTGCCGGAAGCGAAAACCCCATTGGATCAGGCCGTCCAAGAGATCTTCCTGTCTGCCTGGCACCAGGACCGCAAGGAATCGGCCGCCGCGCAAGAATACTTGAAACAAGCATCCCAAAAAGTTCCCGGTTTTGCGTTCCTTTACGCCTTGGCCGGTTCCACCGCGCTGGGCCGGGCGGCGGACCGGCCCCAATCCAAATCCCGCTTCCATCAGGAGGCAGAAACCGCTTTCCAAAAAGCCCTGGAGCTGGATCCGCGTTCCCGCGCGGCCCTGGTGGGATTGCAAAGCTACTACCTCGACCGCGACCAAGTCGACCAGGCTCTGGACCTGCTGAATTCCCGGATCAAGGAGAATCCCACCCTGTTGACTGAAGGATACTCCAACCTGCTGAGGTATGCGTACGGCATCTTGTATTCCCGCAAAAATTTTGCCACCGAGGCCGCCTGCTCCTTCGAGCAATCCATGCGGGATTTTATCCCCTCGTATGAGGTGTTCCGCCACTTGTTTGACTATCATACGCGCCATAACAACCAGCAGGGCGCGGCGGCGGTGATCCAACACGCCTTGGACGTGTTTCCCGCTTATATGCCTTTCCTGGAAAACGCGAGCCGGTTGTGGGACGCCTTGCCTGACGAGGTGGATCTCCCCGGCATTCTGAACCGGGCCGCCCGTTTGCATCCGCATACGTTGCAGTATCATTTCCTCACCGCGGATTTATGGGTCCAACAGGGCAAATGGGACGACGCGCGCGCCCTATACGCCGCGCTGCGGACACGCTATCCCCACAACGCGGCCTTGGTGGAAGAAGAAGCCAAGTTGGCCCTCTTGGCGTCGGATACCCAGACCGCCCTGGCTGGCTACGAACAAGCGCATCGGATGAATCCCCGCGCCATGCGGCCCTTCCAAGCCTTGCGGGATCTGGGCGGCAAGAACGATTTTCCCTACCAAAAGTACGATAACCACTTGGAGGAATTGGACCTCTCCCTGGCCAAACAGTGGGAAAACACCCGCGCTTCGGGCGTCTATCTGCTCGATTTGATGGTGCTGGACCTCCATGAGGATGGCACGTATGACCAATATATCCACCAGGCCATCCAGGTGTTCAACCAGGAAGGATTGGAAAAGTGGGCCGAAACGGTCATCCCCAAGGGAGACCATGTCGAAATCCTCATGGCCCGCACTCTCACACCCGACGGCCTCGAGTGGGATGTCGCCAACGTCCAGGACTTGGGCCAGCAGCAGTCGCTTTCTCTCTACGGGCTGACCCCGGGGGCCATTCTGGAATATGCTTACTTGGAACGCGCGGGCAGCAACGATCCGGGCGCCAACGTCCATAGCGGCGGCTATTTCTTCGCCGCGGAAGACGATGCCATGCTGCTTTCAAAAATAACCATTATTCGGCCCCTGAACATTCCCTTCCACCTGGATGCCAATCCCAACGGCTTTACCCCCACGATTTCCCAGGAAGGCAACAAGATGATCTATGTATGGGAAAAGCGGATGTCCGATGGCATCAAGCCAGAAAGCTTCTCTCCCCCGTTAGCCGAACGCGTGCCGGCCATTCAATGGAGCACATGCCCCGATTGGCTCCCGTTCGCCGAACGGCAACGCCTCTCCTTCTGGGGATACGAGGAGCCTTCGGAAGAAATCTCCCGCTTGGCCGCGGAACTGCAACAAAAGGCCCCGTCCCGTCAGCAGGCCGTGGAAGGCATCTATAACTGGATTCAGAACAATATCGAAGAAACCCAAGGTGGGACCACCACGGCTGATACCGTGGCCCTCCGCGCCGGCAACCGCTATCAAAAACTGCGTCTTGCCCGGCAACTGCTCCGCCAGGCCGGTGTGGAAACCCGCTTGGCCTACGCGGTGGAAAACGACGAACACGACGGTTTCCGCCCCATGCCCGCGATCAACTACCCCGGCGCGCCGGTGTTGATCATCCCCCGGCAGGAAGGCATTCCCGAACGGATCATTCTGGATTTCGGCAGCCGATTCTTGCCCTACGACCGCGTGCCTCCCACGTTGCGGCGGATGATGGCCTTCGTCCACGACGGACCGGTTCCCTATTTTGAACCAATCGATCCTACTCTCTGGGACGAAGGGCTCTTGGACCGGCAAGCCACTCTGCGCCTCCAGGAAGACCGTTCCGCCACGATTCAAGGAACCTACCGGTACGACAACATGCTCGATCAACTCGTGCGCGAGGCGTTGACCAACCCCGAAGTCAAGCAACGCCTGGTGGACGCGCAACTTACCACTGAATTTCAGGGCATCCGGGTCGAGTCATCTTCCCTCGAAGATGTCGACGACCTTACCCGTCCCCCGCGCATTGCGTTTTCGGGCCGGCTCCCGGACATCGCCAAGCCAGCGGGAGAACGCCGCCTCAAGATTTCCCCTGTCCTGGTGCGCGCCAATGCGTCCTCCCTCGTCCGCGAACCCGCCCGCGTGTTCCCGCTGGTCTTCGAAAGCAGCCCCGTTTGGAATCCGCTGGAACTCCGCTTCGACATGAGCCTTTATCTGCAGCAAGGCGCCTCCATTCCCTTGCCGGACAATGTGCTTCTCCTCACCCAATACGGCTACTATTCCCTCTTCTACGCGTGGGAAGGGAACCACATCGTCGTGAAACGTTCGTTCTTGATTCCAAAACAAAAAATCCAGCCGGCCGATTACGAGGGCTTCGTCCGTTTCTGCCGGGACATCGACCAGGCCGAAGACCGGGAAATTCTCATCACATTCCCCCCGGCGTAATCTTCCCCCCTTCGATATCGGGAAGATTGTTGGCCTGCCGCCTGCGGCTAGCCACCTTCAACCCTGGCGGGGATGGAATTCATTTTCATCTCACGTCAGTTAATCTTGCGCAACCAAACACGAAACCAACCACTTCCTTCTCACCTCCCCTCTCCCCCTAGAAAACCTTTAACGAACCCCCTCGCCTTCACGGAGGGTTATCAGGTACTATGGAGGCGCGAAATCCCTTCGGGATTTTTCCATTCATGCATATACCATCGGGAGAAGGAGATACATCCATGCGTATTCCGGCGGTTCTGACTATTGGGTTGGTATTGGCGGGCGGGATGATCCCGGCGTATGCCGCGCAGGGGCCGTTGAATCCCCAGGCAATGCGGGATTGGGTGATCGTCCCGGCGGAGGACGCGATTCCCAGTGAGACCTATGCGGCGGAGGAATTCCAGTCTTTGTTCCATCAAGCGGCGGGGATCGAGTTGCCGGTCGCCGCGAAGGCCCAGCCGTCCAAGAATATCTTCATCGGCGCGGGAGCCGCAATGAAAGCCAGCCCAGTGGGATTCAGCGTGGAAGATCTGGGGGAAGAAGGCCTGCGGATCCGTGTCACGCCGGAGAACATCGCCATCGCGGGAGGCCGCCCGCGGGGGACATTGTACGGCGTGTACGAGTTCATGGAGCGGTATGCCGGCGTCCGTTTTCTAACGCACGACCATACGTACATCCCGGAGAAGAAAAGCTGGAAAATCCCCATTGGCGATTTCACCTATATTCCGCCCTTCGCGTTCCGGTGGAGTTATTACAAGGAGAACGCGGATCATCCCGAGTTCGCGGCGCGGCTGCGGGTCAACACGACGACGAATGACGAGAAACTCGGAGGCGTGTGCCGCCAAAGCCTGATCAGCCACACGTTGCATCACTACCTGCCCGTGGAGAAATACGGGAAGGAACATCCCGAATATTTCGCGCTGGTGGATGGCGAACGCAAGTTGGAGATGTGGGGTGGAGGGCCGGAGCCGTGCGTGACCAATCCTGAGGTAATCGAAATCGTCGCGCAAAACGTGATTTCCGATCTAGACCGGCATCCTGGCATGCAAAACGTCAGTGTGAGCCAGAACGACAACGACGCTTATTGCCGCTGCGAGAACTGCGAAGCCATCAACCAGCGCGAGGGCACGCCGATGGGTTCGCACCTGGCCTTCGTCAACGCGGTGGCGGAACGGGTGGAGAAAGCGCACCCTGGCGTCATGGTCGGCACGCTGGCCTATTGGTATACCCGCAAGCCCCCCAAGACGATCACGCCGCGCCCCAACGTGCAAATTCAGCTTTGCAGCATCGAGTGTTGCACGCTCCACCCGATCGACGATCCCACTTGCGAGAAAAACCGGGAATTCTGCCGGGATATGGAGGAATGGGGTAAAATCTGCGATCACATCTGGGTGTGGAATTACAACACCAATTTCCGCTATTACGATCTGCCCTTCCCCAACCTGCGGGTCATCAGCCCTAACGTGCAATATTTTCTGAAAAATCACGCCAAGGGCCTTTTCATGCAGGCCAACGGCAACGGCAACACGGGCGAACTGTGTGATTTGCGCAATTACGTGATGGCCCGCTGCATTTGGAATCCCGAACTGGACAGTTGGGAACTGGCCAAGGAATTCTGCCGCTTGCATTACGGCCGGTCGGCCAATGTTATGATTCGCTATCTGACCTACGTGCATGACAATGCCGAAACAAGCGGCTTTCACCCCACCTGCTTCCCCCAGCCTTTCGAAGTGGGCATGACACCAAAATCCGCGAAGAAGATATATGGATTGTTCCAAAAAGCCTTGGCCAAAGCGGAGAATGAGGCGGTCCGGAACCGGGTGGAAAAGGCCTCGATCGCTTCGCTGCGGGCGGTCCTGGAAACCTGCGGCATTTACGACGTGCAAAACGGCATCCTGCGCGTCCGTTATCCGGAACTGTTCGGCGATCTCGCGGGGCGCTATAAGGAACTAACCCGGAAACACGATCAGACCCGGGCGGAAGAATGGGAGACCATCGATCACTACTATAACCTCCTCGACCGCGCCACCCTCCAGGGCTTCCCCGCGCGGAAACTCGAAAACGCGTCCTGGAGTTTGACGATTTTGCCCGAGGAAAACGGCAAGCTCATTGAACTGCGCCACAAGCCCAGCCGGCGGGATTTGCTCATGCCCGCCGGCTACCGCAGCCTGCGGAACGCGTTCGATTACCTGACGCTTCAGGAATTGATGGTCCAGGGCGCCCATAAGGACGATCCGGCCGCATTCCAGGTGGAATCCACCGGTTCCTCCGTTCATCTCTCCAAAATCCTGGCGGATGGATCCATCCTGGAACGGACCATCCGGCTGGCGGACGATCCACCGGACGCGGTCCGTTTCGAAACCCGTATCACCCACAAAGGCAGCGAGGCCAAAACGTACCGGTTCCGGATCCATCCCGAGTGGTTCACAGGCACGGTCACGCAGGACGACCACGTGGTCAGCGCCTACATCAAGGATCAGGAATGGGTGAAATTCAATCAGAATTGGACGATCCCGGAAAAGCGGAACGTGGAGATCCTCCAAACCGCCCGCGGGGGAGGCTACGCCTTTTTCAATCACAAAGAACGCTATGGGCTTCTATTGAGCTACGACCCCCTGGACATGGAACGGGCCGCGTTCGAATGGAACAGCCAATATCCCATGGCTGCCCTGGATCTCTTCACCAACGGGGTTGAATTAAAGCCGGGAGAAACTTTTGATTATGGCTATACGGTCACATCCTTGGCGAAACCGCCGATGTGAATCCATCAGATGACTCTCGGAGAATCAAAATGGACACGTATTACCCGCATTCCATCCGCCTCTTCATGGGAGCGATGCTCATCTTCCTGACGGCCTTGGGAACAATCCCACAAGCCCGGGCCTTGGATGTGGGCGTCGCGTCAGTGGAGATCACCCCTCCCACGGGCATTCCCATGCCCGGATACGCGGCCCGCAAGCAACCGTCGCAAGGCGTGTGGGATCCCTTGTTCGCCAAGGGATTGGTGCTGGACGATGGCTCCCGCCGGGCGGCCTTCGTGGTATTGGACCTGATCAGTCCTCCCCCCAAGGACATGCGGAACCGCATCCAGGAACAAGTCAAGAAAAAGCATAATATTTCCCTGCTCCTGTTTCTCGCGACGCATACGCATGCCGGCCCGGTCCTGAAACCGGATGTTCCCACACCGGACAATCCCTGGCTGCCCACCCTGGAAGAGAAAATCCTGCAAGCGGTCGATAAGGCCGTGGCGGCCAAGATCTCCGTCACTGTCGAAGTGGGCTATGGCACGGCCGACCTGACTTACGACCGGCGGGTGGTGAATCCCGATGGCACCGTGAAAATGTTGTGGCGCAACGCGGAACGGACGCCGGGCGATCCCGTGGATCAGACCGTGGGAGTAGTGGGATTCAAGAAAAAGAATGGACAGTGGCTGGCCACCGTGGTGCATTTCGCGGGCCATCCCGTCATCTTCGGTTCGGACAACCTGAAATACTCCGCGGAATGGCCGGGCGCGATGCGCCGTTTCGTGGAGAAGCAACTGGGCGGCGAGTGCCTCTTTTTCCAAGGCGCTTGCGGCGTGGCCAATCCCTACTTGGCCAACACTCCCGCCACCGAGGAAGGCTACGCGGTCCTCATGCAGGAAGGCCAAACACTGGGCGAAGAGGTGGTCCGCATCGCCGGGGTGACCAATCCCATCAGTAGCGCCATGCCCGCTTTGAACCTGTCCACGGAAACGATTCCGCTGCAATACCGGTTCGATTTCAACAATGAAAAGGTGCGGGAGTTCTATATCCAACAATACGGGAAAGAACGCTTCGAGGAAATGTTAAAGGAACGGCCGGCTGAGATCCTCGCGGAAATCCCCATCGTGATTCTCGGGAAGGAAATCGCTTGGGTAGGATTTCCCGGGGAATTTTTCGATGAATTTCAGGTCGATCTACGTGAACGGTCGCCCGTCCCGAATACGTTTTTCCTAGGGTATTGCAACGACGTGTTCGGCTATTTCCCCACCATCCAGGCGGCGGCGGAAGGCGGCTATGGAGCGGGGTACAGCACGTACGTGGAGGTAGGCGCGGGCGAGTATTTGGTCAACCGCGCGGTCATCAACCTTCACCGCATGCTGGGCCGCCTGAAACCCGTGCCGGAGATGTAGTATAGGATTCCGGTTCGCCTCCCCCTGTCCTACCTTCCCGAATTACGCTTTCCCTCCATTCTTACCCCACGCCCTTCTCAAGGGGCATCCTGGCGTTTCAGACCTATTCCTTGGCCTGGATGGAAGAACCGCGGTTTTCAGCCTTCCTGTAATAGCCGGCATCCGTGATGATAATATCGAAAGCCTCTTTGGAGGTAATGAAAACTTCATCGTTGTCCATCCGGCTCACATAAACTCCCTTTCCGTCCGGTGTTTCTGCGCCGAACGCGAGCTGCCATTCCCGATCCACGCTGGTCAGAGTGACCTGAACAGAGGGGTGCCAGAGTCCGTATTCCCGGTATCGTTCCCTATCGTCGGCAATCGACCCCAGGATTTCGAGCCGGGGAAGGTTGGCCAGGGTTTCCAGAAGCCGGGCGGCATAGGCGATGTCCGCGGGTTCCCGAGTGGGTTCAGCCATATACCAACTCCCTTCCGCGTTTCGAGACAACGTAAACGTGTTCCAGTAATCACGAAGCACGCGGATTTTCAGAATATCCTGGGGTTCCACTTGAATGATCCGGGGCGAAGAACGTATGCGGTGGTTTCCACGAAACCACGTGGCGCTGTCAATCAGGACGATAAGGCCTCCGAGGATTGCCACACAAAGCAACAAGGAATACGTGAGCTGGCGGTTCATGCCTGCCACCTCCTGCGCGTCCAGAGGAGAAATCCCGTCCCGGCGGCTAGGCCGGGCAGCAACAGGATGCTCCACCAATACACAAACTTGGCTTGCGGAGCGGTTAAAACCAAACCGGCATAGCCGGATACCCGGGGATGGATGGAGAGGAGATCGTGGCGTCCCGCCAGCCATTCGACGCAATTGAGCGCCAGGTCGAGATTGCCTGCCATGTCGATGTAGCGGTTGGTAGCAAAGTCGGAATCGCCGATGACCACCATCCGGCCTTGCAAGGGATTCCGGCCGGGTTCCGAGAAGGATTGATACCGTTCCGCCGCCATTCCCAAGGAGATGGGTCCCCGGCGGTCCCGCTTGGGATCGACCTGAAACCGCCGGTCCGGATCATACTCCAACGCCCAACCGGACCCCGTCGTATGCATGAAATTCGTCGTAACCACATGGGGATTGGGATCGGAAACAGTAACCGCCACGCGGCGCGCCGTGGGCAACACGGCCGCCAGGTCTCCCATCGCCGCCCCGATGGGGTGATGATTCGAAAAACGCTTTATGAAAAGCGAGGCAGGCCCCCCATGGGCGGTATGGCTTTGCGTATCCACGACAAAATCATTCCGCAAGCGGAAGTTCCACGCGTGAATCAGTGGTTCGACCCCCGTATCCATTCCGGGGTCGAGGAGGAAAAGCACGCCGCCGCCGCGATCCAACACTTGATTGAGGGCCTGGAGGTCCTCATTGGAAAGGGGGCGTTTCGGACCGGCCACGACCACAACCTGGGTATCGGACGGGAATTGGAGGGAACCGCCGGGCGTAACGATCCGGTGTTGAATTTGCCAATGCTTACGATTGAGTTCCCACACCCAGGTGGACAGGCCTTCTTCCCCCGTGTTTTCGGGATCGCGTTCCCCGTGGCCGGATAGAAATACCACCCGTCCCGGTTGCTCCCGCGTGAGGTAGAGCAAAGCGGATAGAATCTCGGCTTCCCCAACAAAGTGCGCCGGCGCCAGGATCCGCTGTCCCTCGATCACGTGAAGAACCGTGGTCATGACGAGGGCCGATCGGGGAAGGCGGCGGTACCGCTCGCCGGAAGCCACCAGCACTTCATCCGCGAGAGCGCTGGGGAGCTGATACCGCGCCCGCAGATATTCGGCTTCTTCGGGTGAGCGTTGGGGATTGAGGTACTGCACATTCAGGTAGTTGGTCAACGAAGAAAACTCGTCCAGCAAATCACGGATTTCCTGCACCAGGTCTTCCGGCCGGGCGATACAGACAGTGATCTCCACCGGCTGATCGAGCTGGGCAACCAGTTGCCGGCTCAGGGGGGCCAGGGTGTGCCGTTGCGCGGAGGTCATGTCGAAACGCGTGTACAGGCGTGAACTGAGGTAGAGAGCCATTCCCCAGACCAGGGCCGCCAACAGGCAATTGAACGCAACGGTTAAGGCGAAACTGGTCTGGCGGAGCCGTATTTCACATTGAATCCGGGGAAGATTGTACCAAGCAACGGCCCCGAGTAACACGATTCCCGCCAACGCCATCCCGATCGCGCCCGGACTCCAGAAGCCCGCCGATAAACGGGAAACAGCCGCCTCACCCACCAACAGAAACGCCACCACAACACCCGTCAGAGACTGCTTGGGAGAGCGCCAGGGCATCTTCGTGATTCCCGGGGTGACACCAAACTTCCAACGGCGGGATTCAATGATCCGGACGGTCAGAAAAAGCAACATGACCGTCGTGAACAGAAAAAACGCCACGGAGCGGCTGTCCAACACCCCCCGGCGGAACAGGGCAAAATGATTCTTGACCGACAAATACGCGATGGCTTCCCCCGGCCAACCGAACAGCGCGTAGACGGCATCACCCGCGCTATGGAGCAGGATGCCGGCGGTGAGGGCGCCCAACGCGGCGAAAAGCGAGTTGTCCGTCGTGGCGGAAAAAAGCAATCCCAGCGCCGTGAGCAGCAGTCCCAGCAGCCACAGGCCGAAAAAACCATTCAAGGCCATCCACCAATCCGGTGATCCCAGCCGTTCCAGAACCGCCAGATAGGTTAACGTGGGAAGGGTGAGCGTGAAAAAACTGAGCCATCCCGCCAGAAATTTCCCCACCACCAATTCGGTGTCCGAGAGGGGATTGGTGATGAGCACTTCGAAGGAGCCGCTCCGGAATTCATCCGCCAACAGGCGCATGGTGAGAAGGGGAACAATGACAACGCTGAGAATGCCCAGGGTGGAAAAGGTATACCGCAAGCTGGCTTCCTGGTTGATCACCATGTCGGAGGCGAAGAAATATCCGGCGAGAGTCAGAAAGGTGGCGACGATGCACAATCCCGCCGGAGAGAGCAAAATCGCGATCCAATCGCGCCGCGCGATGAGCCATGCCCGGTTCATGCCGTCACCTCGGATTTCCCGTATCCAGAAGCGGCCGGCTTCGCGGCCTGCCGAATCCGTTCCACAAATACATCTTCCAACGAGACGGGTTCCTGGGAGAGTTCGAGGAGGGTAAAGCCCGCTTGAGTAAAAAGACGCAGGATCGACTCCCGGGGATCGTTTTCTTGAGCCGTAAGGCGCAGGTACGCGGATTGTTCATCTTCCCAGTAACGGTCCAGCCGCGCGCCCGGTATTCGTTCCAGCAACGAAGGCAACAAAGCCGGCATCATTTCACTGCGTTTGCATTCAAGCCGGTACGCGCGATGGGTTTCCGCGCGGAGTTGTTCCACGGTTCCACTGGCAATCACACGCCCCTCGTTCAAGATCAACACCGAATCGCAAATCATCTCGATTTCGGACAGGATATGGCTGGAAAGCAAGAGGGTATGGTCCGGCTTGAGCGACTGGAGCAGCGCACGGAATTCCCGCACTTGCAGCGGATCGAGGCCGATGGTGGGCTCGTCCAGAATCAGGACCGGGGGGTTAGCCAGCAGAATGGAAGCCAAACCCACCCGTTGCCGGAATCCTTTGGAAAGCGCCCCGATCCGGGTATTGATTTCCTTTTCCAGGCCACAGGATTCCACGGCGCGGAGGACTGCCCGGTTCATGGGGGAACCGGTGAATCCCTTGAGCCGGCTCATCCACTCCAGGTATTCATGGACGCGCATGTCCGGGTACAGCGGATTGTGCTCAGGCAAATAGCCGATGTGGGCGCGCGCTTTCATGGAATCAAAAAAAACGTCGTGGCCGCAGATGCGCGCGCGGCCTTCCGAGGGAGGCATGTAGCCGGCCAGGATGCGAAGGGTGGTGGTTTTCCCGGAGCCGTTCGGCCCCAGCAACCCGACCAGCTGGCCTTCCCCGATCAACGCGTTGATCTCGATGATCCCCGCTTGGCGGCCATAGTATCGCGATAGATTTTCCATTTCGATGGCGTACTTCATGGCTCAAAGATTCCGTAAAGGGTAAACAGCGAATAGGTATAGACGCCGTATGCGCAGACCAGCACGAGACCGGTTGTCTTCCCTGGTTGGCGGGTGCGCCCCATGCCCAGGAAAGGGACCAACAGAAAGAACATCATCACGGGCAGATCATACAACCGGTTGGCGGCGGTCACCGGAATGACTCCCGCCAATCCACTCAATCCAACGACACCCAGCGCGTTGTAAATATTGGAACCGAGCACGATTCCTAAGGACGTGTCATGATGGCCTTTGCGCAATGCCGACAAGGCCGTGGCCAATTCCGGCAGCGAGGTGCCGGCCGCAATAAGAGTCAGACCGATGACCGCTTCGGAGATTTGCCAAGAACGGGCAATGGCGATGGAGGAATCGAGCACCCATTGGCCGCTGATCAAGACCGCCGCACCACCGATCACCGCCAAGGTGACAGCGGTGGGCCAGCACGGTTCGCCGCGGACCGTACTGGGCGCCTCCCTTTCCGGCCCCGCCGCCGCCAGGGAGGGATCGCGGCGCGCGTGGTGAAAGGTCAGGACCATGTAAACCGCGCATGCCCCCAGCAGGATCAATCCACTCAGGGCGGCAATGTCTCCCCACAGAGCCAAAAGGTAAAGAAGCAGCGCGGCAAATAACATCGGGATTCCGTGCGCCCGCAGCCATTCTTCCTCCATTCGGCCTCGCCCGAGCACCAGGCAAAGCCCTAAAATGAGTCCCGTATTCACAATGTTGGAACCGGTGGGATTGGCTAAGACAATGGCCCCATGCCCCGTCCACACGGCCGAAAGCGACACGGCCATTTCGGGGAGATTGGTCGTCAGGCCAATGAGAACAGCCCCCATCAGCACGCGCGGCCATCCGGTGAGCTCGGTCACCAAGGCAGCCGCCCGGGTGAACCAATCGGACCCTGCGATCAACAGCCAGACACCAAACGCAAATTTCAAGAATAGGATTGTCATGGATTGTCCTCTGACGGGCCGGTTGCCTGGTTTGCCCCTCCGGCATAAGGCCCGCGCGAAGTGGAAGCAGGTTCCGCTCCGAGACGCAACGCCATGTCGGTCGGGTTGAACCAATCAAAACCGGTACTCGGGAATACGACATCCTGCAAGCGGAGATTTTTGGCGGCTTCCAGAGCCGTGAGATTGGCCCCTCCCGGGCCGGCCAGCGCTTGATTGAGCCGGCGGGTGCCTTCGGCTTCCGCGTTCTTGAGAAGAACGATGCCTTCCGCCTCTTTCTGTTTTCGGTATAAGTCGGCATCGGCGCGCCGCTGGATGGCATATTGATCGGCCTTGGTCTTGAATTCCGCGATGCGCAGGTCGGTCTCCGCGTTCCTCTTCGTGATTTGAGCTTCTGTTTCCTGCCGGATAGTCCGAAGCTTGACCTCAGTCTCCTGGCGGATCATGTCGACCTTGCCGCGTTCTTCGGCGGCGCGGGTTTTGGACTGTTCCAAAGCCACCATCTGGTCCGCGATTTTTTTCTGCTTGATGAGATTTTCGTAAGCCGGATCGAATTCCAGGGTAATCACCAGGTAATCAACAAGTTCAATCCCCCGCTTCCGCAGCCGCGCGTTGAGGTATTCCCGGGCTTGCTCCCGCAGGGCCTCACGCTCGTCCGGATTGTAAAAATCCTCCGTGCCCAGCTGGCCGAAGATGGCGCGCGCGGTTTCGATGACCAGATCGCGCACCAGGCGCTGGTGCTGGGTTCCTATTCCGGAATCCTGCACCACCTTGTGAGCCTGACCTTCCGCGATGCGGTAATACACCACGACATCCATGCGCACCCGGTCCCCGTCGGAAGACGTAATGGCGATGGGATCCTCGGTCAGTCTCGGCGGCAAGGCGGCATCCCGCACGAACCGCATCTGCTGCACGGTGCGGGGAAAGCGGTGCCACGTCTCGAGCGGCCACAGATTGCGGTAAAAGCCGGGATCATAATCCTTTTCCACCACGCCTTTGGATGACCCGAAATTGATGGTGCGCACACCGATTTCATCCGGCTTGATTTTGGCGCACGCGCTGCCCAGCACCGCGATGAGGATAAGAGCGAGTTGAACGGCAGGAGACCGTTTCATTGTTCACCTCCGGAAGCGGGGTCGTTGCCGGCAGGGGAAACGCGCTGCAGAAGCCCTGGAGGCGTATCCGGCTGGACAGAGAATTGTTGAATGTGGGGATCCCGCGTGATGGGCGTACCGCTGAAACGGGTATCGTTCATCCGGCGGGCGTATTCCAGGCCGATGATTCCTAAACCGCCCTCCCCGGCAAGGGCTTCGCGGATTTTCTCCATGCCTTCGGCTTCGGCGGTCTTGTTGGCGCGGATGCCTTCGGCGGAGGCCGATGCGCTGTACAACGCGGCATCAGCCAGGAGCAGGGTGGTTTGAAAGTATTGTTCGGCGGACAATTGGGTTTTCTCCGCCTCGGCCCGGGCGTGGATGATCCGGTTCAGGTTTTCCCCTTCCACTTGGCGCAGTTGCACGTCCGCTTTCTTCTGTTCTTCGACGATCCGGCGCTGTTGATCCTGCAAGGCGGCCCGGGCTTGCGCCTGTTGTTCTTCAACCTGCTGGTCGGCGAGTTTCTTTTCCTGGATGACTGTTTCGTATTCTTCATAAAAACGAATGGCACCCGGGATGAAGGCAATGACTTCGATCCCTTGCGGATTGAGAGACCGGTTGATCTTGTTGAGACACTCTTCCGCCTTCGCGTTGCGGTGCTGGGCGTCGTACATCTCTTCCGTCGAAAGTTCACCAAACGTTTCGAGGCTGATATGCCGGGCATAGGATTCCAGCCAGAGGTGGACGAATTGCATGCCGGGGCCGCTGCGGGTCAACACGGTGACGGCTTTTTCGGGCATGAGTTTGAAATTGAGGGTGATATCCAAGCTGACGTTGCTGCCATCCCGGGTTTTCAACTTGATGTCGCGGGGCGGTCCGCCGCGCTGGGCACTCCAGGCCAAGTCCATTTTCTGGATGGTTTTCTCGAGGACGTAAAAATCGGCCAGCCCGGGCGCGAAGAGGTGGTATCCCACACGGTCTTTCAGCTGCAATTCACCTGTGAGGTTGTTCACCAGGATCCCAACCTGATTTTCCCGCACGTGGACAATGCCCTCCCGCATCACCGCGATAACAAAGGCCACCACCGCCAGCACGAAGGCCAGCCGGATCCATTTCTTGATCGCCCAGGGTTGAGGCTGGAACAAGCGGGGAAACAAATAAAAGATAAGTGTTCGTCCCCACTGGGGCAGCCGTTGGAGCGGCTCCCACAACCAGACGGGGGGTTTGATGAAATGAGGGATTGATCGATTTCCGGAATTCATGGCGCATCTCCATACAAGTAAGGATTCCACGATCGGTTACTCGGCATATAGCCCCCCCTAACCAGCTCCCTCTCCCCCCGGGAGAGCCGTTGTAGAATGGGCTCAACGCGCAGCGTAGCCCACCCACAAGGTCCCCCTCTCTCCCCGGGGAAAGGCGGGGTGAGGGAAAGCCCTGTCTTAATGCTTGCTCTTCTCGAATTACGCATTCCTCCCCCTTCTTCTCTTCTCGCCCCTTTCAAGGGGCCGCCGTGCACCAGCCCAGGGGTTCAACCCGGGGCAAATCCAACCTTGCCCCGGTTATTAAATACGGTGCAAATCCCACCTCATGGGATTTCTGGCTTGAGGCAATCGCAATGCCGGCTTTGGGAAAATGGGAAACTTCAATCAGGCGGGAGGAGGCCCTCGCCGAGAGGGACGATGAGCGGTTTCCTGTCTAGGCAGGATACGGTGGCTGCGGCAGAACCGCAGTCGTTGACGGGTGTTCAATTCCCCCGCTTGGTCCAGCCAATTATCAATTTCAGCCAGACCGGCGATGCGGAAGCCGCGGAGCGGCGCCTGCTTAATTCGGATGATATGTTCGATGAATTCCCGAACCGGTTGCGGGAGGACAGGCAACAGCTGACGGGGAGCCGGCACCATGTCCCGGCTTTCTTTTTCACAGCTGTCATCGGCCGTCGTGGCCTGGGGATGATTGGTCAAAAACGGGAAATTCTTTTCCAGGGGATAACCTGGATGACCCATTTCTTCTCCCCGCGATAGTGGAAAGAAAAACAGATCACCCTCCGGAAAATGATCCGCAGGTTCACTGCATCCGGAAGTGCCGGGAAATACCATACTGCACCCGATCCCGGTTAATCCCATCAAGAAAAAAAACAACGATTTTCTCATGGTCAAACGCATTTCCTGAGACAGCATTGATTGAATCAAACTAATCTAAAATCACTTGACGGCTCGAAAGTTCCTTCCTTCATTCCTTTTCAACAAATCGTAAAATCGTAGGGGAAATGGTCATTCACTAGTTTCTAGATATCACATCGTTATGAAACATGCCACCCTCACCAGCTCATCCAGCTTGTGCCAAGCAACGATACCATATCATGATCCCCAAAAACGTCCACAAATTATTTAGTGTCACTATTTATTTAGTGTCACTATTGATCATCAATAACGGAAATAAAAAACTCGTGCGTGGTAAGAGCGGGTAAAAAGTGCGGTGACCATTTCCCCGCATGCCGGCCTTTCTCTGTGCTTGATTCGAGGTATGCACAGAATTGGAAACGCTAAACGCTTCCCTAATCCGCTGAGAGAGGGGCTCGCTTCTCGTTTAATTCCCCCCGGATTATTCTTCACCATCCTCGCGGCAATTTATTCTTCCTCGAGAAGTCCACCATGAAGAAATTTCCACCTCCCCTCCCGTCTTCATCCCCGATTTATTGATATTTACTTGATCATGAATGGATTCCATTGCTGGCACGTCTGTTGCTTTTTTTCTCTTTGCGCCCCATGAATCAGGCATGGAGGAACCCATGGCCCAGATCATCCAGTTGCCCAACGCCGTTCTGCGGACGAAAAACCGGTACGCTGGCCGCTTGCATACGGCCGGTGAGCGCTGGGTCCGGCAGGAAAAAAAATTGGTGGATCAAGCGGAATTCCTGGAGGCCATGATCCTGGTGCTCAACGATGTGAAACTGCAAAACATCCGCGACCGGGACTATGCCATGATGGAGATTGTATCCGAGGAAATTCCGCGTGTTCACGCACGGCTGGAGGAAATTCAACAACGGATCGTCAATTTGCGCAAAGAATTCGCGGAATCGGTGGAAAAAATGGTGAATTAGCCAGTTTTACATTCACCCAAGAAAACATCCGGCCGAATCCGTCCACTATCGAATCCCAACGATGCCGGAAGTGAAGTAATACTCACTTTCCGCCATTTCCCTTAACTCTGGAAACCCCTTTCGCTTCGGTGAGAGGGGTCTTTTTTTTCTCCCCCTCAGGAAGAACTGTAATGATTCTGGCAAGATTCGCAGGAGATCAAGAAAAAAATCTATTTACTTGATCAATTTAGTCAATATAATATCCCTCCTACTTAGATTGAGTCGAATCTTTTGGGGAGGTGTTAGGTCCGCATGCTTCCGCAAAAAATCGCTTTTCTGCCTGGAATCATTCTATTTATCCTCATTTCCTGGGCTTTCGCGGGAGAAGAAGAAACCCCTTTCTCCCGTGTCCAAGAAGCCGCCAAGGCTGCCCGGGCCGCTGTCGAAGCTGCCCAGTCCGCCCAAAACGCGGTCCAGCAAGCCGTACAAGCCGCCCGGGACGCGGCCGCTCAGGCGGAGGAAATTTATTATCAAGCCTTCCGGGAGCGCATGGATCATCTCCGGAAAGAACGTTTGGCTGCCTTGCCGCCGCCACCCACTCCGCCCGAGGGTCTCGGTGAAGCCAATAATCCAATCGACCATTTCATCACGGCGAAATGGCCGGAGGGAGAAACACCGCGGTTGAGTGACGATGCGGTCTTCGTCCGCCGGGTGTACCTGGATGCTATCGGTGTAATCCCCTGCGCCACCGAAGTGGAGGCGTTTCTCTCCGATCCTGCTCCTGAAAAACGCGCCAAGTTGATCGATTCGCTCCTGGCCCGGAACGAGGAATACGCCATCCACTGGACACAGTTCTGGGAAGATGCCTTGTGCAGCAACGGCAACCACCAGGGAGGTGTCGGCACCCGGGCGAATTTCAAGCCATTCATCATCGATAGTTTCCGTGAAAACAAACCGTATGACGTGTTCGTGGCGCAATTGCTCGATCCGGCCGCGGCCAAGTACCGGGGCGGTTACGTCAAATCGGAAACACACCTGGAGAGCGTGCAGACGGCGGCTAACGTAGGACAGGTTTTTTTGGGAGCGCGGATGAAATGCGCCAGCTGCCATGACCATTTTCTCAATCTGGAATGGCCGCAGAAGCGTTTTTTGGGATTCGCCAGCTATTTCGCGCCCCAAGACCTGCAATTGATCCGGTGTGAAGTCAAACACGACGAATTTCTCGCTCCCACCTTCATTTACGACAACGGCAACAGCGGGGGAAAGAAACTGGACACCCTCGAGGCGCGGTTGTCCGAAGTGACCCGGCTGATCATCGATCCGGCCAATCCCCAGTTCGCCACATCCTTCGTCAACCGGTTGTGGAAGCGGTATATGGGCCTGGGGATTGTGGAACCGGTGGACGATTTCCGGATGGACAATCCCCCCTCGCATCCTGAATTGCTGCATTGGCTTGCGTATGAATTTGTCTCCCATGGTTACGACATCAAGCATATGGTGCGGTTAATCCTCAATTCCCGCACGTATCAACTGCGGTTCGATCCGCGGCTGGCCGACCGGTTCGAGGTGGGGATAGATCATCCCCGGTATTTCCGGTCGCCGGCCCACCGCCGGCTGACTTGTGAGCAGTTTTTGGATTCGTTGTCGGTGGCCTTAGGCGTCAGCGGACGGCGGATGTCGTATGACGATTTATCCACCGGGCTGACTCGTTCTCTGGGACGCCCCGAAACCCGCAACGAGGTGATGACTGTCCGGTCGGAGGAATCCGCCGTCATCCAGGCGTTGGAGTTCATCAACGGCGAGCACCTGAATCAAATTTTGGAAGAAGCAGATCTGCCGGTCCAGCTGGCCCAGTTCCCCTCGCGCAAGGAGGCGGTGGACACAGCGTTTCTTGCCGTGCTGAACCGCAAGCCCACGGCGGCGGAGCAAACCCTGAGTCTGGCGTTTTTAGAAGAAGGCGCGGGCCGGGACGATTGGAAAGACCTGTTGTGGGGCCTGGCGGTCAGCCCGGAGTTTCAGTTCATCCGGTAATCCGGTGATGATGAATGGGAGGGCGAACCTCCTGGTGAGCCGCTGGAGACATGAGGTGAGAAAATAATCCGAGACGGGAAAGGATGGAGATCGGTTTTTACCCTCACCCCGGCCCTCTCCCAAAGGGAGAGGGAGCCGATAAGAGAGGTTATCGTTGGTGGATTACGCTACGACTCGAGCCCACGTGGACCGTACTTGTGGGTAAAGATCAGCCCCGAGGGATTTGGGATTGATCTCTACAGCTGAATATATCGGGAGTCGATTTAACCCCTTAAAACATATTCGCGCTTGCCGGATGAGCCAGAAAAAAAGGCGGCCAGCCGCTTATCCCGGTATCTGAAAACTATCATCAAAACCAATCCATGGAGAATAAACCATGAATACGAAGAGAAAAGTTCTGGATACTCAATTTCCCGTTTCGCGGCGGGAATTTTTGAAAACAGGGGCGTGGGCCGCGGGGGCGTTGACGCTTGGCGGGAGCGCCACGCCTGGGTTCGCGCAATCCCGGGAAGGCTTGGACGCGCCGGTGAATCCCACCGCCGATGCCATGATCTTGATCTGGCTGCCGGGCGGTGTTTCGCAGGCGGATACCTGGGATCCCAAGGAACACACCCCCTTCGAACCGGGCATGAAGGGCAGCCGGATGCTCTCCACGTTTCCCAAGATCCCCACTTCCGCCGATGGCATCTTCCTTTCTGAAGGGCTGGAACATATCGCGAAGGTCATGCACAAGGGGACGATTCTGCGTACCTTGACCTCTGACACCAAATTCGGCGCGATTCACCTCAAGGCGCAGCATTACCTGATGACCGGCTATGAGTTCCCGGCCGGGGTGCAGGTTCCTTCCATGGGAGCCATGGTGGCGCGGTCGCTAGGGCGCCGCGATCCAAATGTGCCGGCGTATATCGACATCGGGCGGGACATCGATACTTCGAACGAGGAATTTCTCTTCATCAGTCAGTACCAGGGACCGGGATTTCTGGGAATAAAATACGCCCCCTTTATGATCCCCGATCCGGACAAGGGATTGCCCACCTTGAAGGCGGTGGCCGGCATGACCCCGGAGCGGCTGGACCGGCGGCAAAAATTCTTTGAGGCCATCTCGGGATTGAGCAGCGCGGAGATCCGGGAATCCGGCAAAGTCAAGGATTATCTCCAGGTCGTGGAAGGCGCCCGGGCGATGATGGATTCGCCGGTCAAGAAAGCCTTCAACTTGGCGGAAGAGAAGCCCGAGACGATCCAGGCCTACGATGTGGGACACCGGTTCGGTCTGGGATGCCTGCTGGCCCGGCGGCTGGTCGAGGCCGGAGCGCGCTTCATCGAAGTGGAGTACCAATACGCGCCGTTCAAGGGCTTCGACACGCACGAAGACGGCCATACGAGGATGGTGGGGATGAAGCAGGCGATCGACCGGCCCATCGGGAATTTGATCCGCGAGCTGGACGAGCGGGGGTTGCTGGAGCGCACGCTGGTGGTGATCGCCACCGAATTCGGCCGGACCGTGGCCGACCAACCTGCCGCGGGCCAGGAAAAACTGGGCTTCGACGAAAGCCAGACCGGCGAGTCATTGATCATTGAAAACGAGCGCCTGTACGGGCATCACGGCCATTTCAGTTCCGCTTCCAGCATGCTGTTCTTCGGCGGCGGCTTCAAGGAGGGGTTCGTTTATGGCAAGACGGCGGCCCGTCATCCCATGCTGCCCATCGAGAAACCCGTGAGGTTAATCGATGTGTACGCCACGATCTACAAGGCGCTCGGCATCCCCGCGGATACGTATTATGTGGTTGAGGACCGCCCGTTTTATGTGACCAACAACGGCAAGGGCAAGCCGATTGAGGATCTGCTGGCCTAACGCGCCGGCTTTTCTCATGGGTACTGAAATGCGTCCTCCCAAAGTCCGGCTTTCCAGGCATTGGATTTCTATGCTTTACGAACGGGCCGTCTAGGGAGAGGGATTTACCTTTTCCCACACGGCCTCCCCTGTCACAAAGAAATGTCCCAGCTGCGCCGCACCCAGGAGGGAGGAATTTTCGCGCAGCACGTAGTGGTACTCTCCCATCCAGCGCTGTTTGCACCGCAGGAAGGGTTCCGTCAGGCCGCCTCCGGTAAGATGAATGGTATCCGACAAGGCGATCTTCTCTCCCATTTCCCGCAGATGGCGCGCCATGTATTCGTTGTTGCCCCGGATCAAAGCCATCAACAAGTCCTCGCGGCGGGTTTCCAGTGTGATCCGCGAAAAGGCGGCGCGGCGGTCTTTGGTGCTGTAGCGGTCTCCGGCCAGAAAAACCTCATATTCCGGCAACTCCCGGCTTGCTTCGTTATCGAAATAGTCATGGATGACGCGAGGGATATACTCGTGGAAAAAAGCATCTGCGCTCATTTCCCGGCAGAAATTTTCATGAAACCACTCCAGCGCTTTGCCGCCAGTGTTAAGAACGTACAGCGTCGCCCATAGGTTGGGGATGACATGCCGCCGGAGGTTGTAGTTCCTTCCGGGGAGGGCACGGGCAAGGCCCACGCTGAGGATTTCACACGTGCCGCAGATGTCCAGCGTTGCCCCCTCGCGGATGACCCCCCCATGCAGGGCCGCGCACATCGCATCGTTTCCGCCCATGAGGATGGGAGTTCCCGCCGGCATTCCGGTGATATCAGCCCAGCGGGGAAGCAAACCGCCCACCGGTTCCCAACTGTTGACTAGTGGGGGAAGTTTGTGGAGGGGAATCCCCAGCCGCGAAGCGATAGGTTCGATCCAGCCTCCCTCGATACGGGTTGTGCGGTAGAGGGCGGTGAGCGAGGCCGTGGAGGGATCCATCCCCCAATTTCCAGTCAGACGCTGGCCGAATAACGTATTCGTATGGCCGAACATGGCGGCCCGGCTGAAGATTTCGGGTTGTTGGTCTTTCCACCAGAGCAATGTAGCGGCGGTGCAACCTCCCGAAACGGGCAGGTTGCCGGTTTGTTCGAGCAATTCGTCTTCACCGATCAGATCACGGATCCGTTGGGCCTGCCGTCCGCTGCGCCCGTCAAGAAACAATACCGCCGGGGTGAGCGCTTCCCCATCCGGACCGAAAGCGGTGGCACCCGGCGTGGAAACCGAAAAGACCGCGGCTTGCACGCCGCCGGTATAGGGTTTCAACCGGGCGCAACATTCCAAGAACGCGTTCCACCAATGCTCCGTGTCGATGTCCCGCTGCCCCCCCGCGCGGATGGTGATGGGATAGGCCTGTTCAGCGGACGCGAGAATCCGGCGGCCGTCCTCCACCACGGCGGTTTTCATTTTGGTGGTGCCCACATCCACGGCCAATACGAGGCTCATGACAGCAATCCGGTTTCCACCAGCGCCTGCCGCACCGCTTCCCGGTCCGCCCCTTCCAGCCGCCGGAGCGGTTTGCGGGGATAACCGCCGGCCAGTCCGGCGAGATCCATGGCGCATTTGACGCCCGGCACGCCGTAAGTGCCGCTGACGCGCCGGTTGGCTTCGGTAATCCGTTCGTGGAACGCTTGGCCTTCGCCGTCGGGACCTTGACGGCCATAGTTCCACAACTGCAGGAGGGCTTCGGGAAAGGCATTGCCCAGGCTGGCGATGCCCCCCCGCAGCCCCAGGCGCATCGTAGGATAGATGAAGGCCGCGGAACCCGCCATCACGCAAAAACCGGCATTGTCAAGCGGGATGAATTGTTCGATGCCGGTGGGGGCGCTGTCCTTGATGCCCACGATGTTGGGATGCCGCGCTAAAATCGAGACGGTTTCGCGCGTGAGGGTGACGCCGGTGAATCCAGGGGCGTTGTAGAGCAAAACGGGGATACCGGCGCTTTCGGCGCATTCGGTGAAATAATCCACGAGTACTGGGGGTGTCATTTGCTTACGGAAATAGGAGGGAGTCAGCAGGGTGGCGTAATCGCTGCCCAGGTGTTGGGCGGTTCTCATGAACTCCACCGTGAGGGGTGTGCTGTCGTAGATACAGCCGGTCATGACGATCTGATCCGGCCGTTTGGTTTCGAGGATGGTTTGCAGCACGGTGAGTTTCTCGGATTCCCGCAGGCAGCGGTTCTCTCCGTTGCTCCCCAAGGCGAGAAATCCCTTGATCCCCGTTTGGGCGTAAAACCGCATGTTGCTTTGCAGCGCGCCGAGATCGATGCTCATGTCTTCGTTGAACGGCGTGGTAACCGGGAGAAAAATGCCGGACAATTTTTCGCGGTGGTCCATCATGGTTTTCGGCTCCCAATCCGCTATCCTCCCCCGGGTGAACATGATTCAATGAAGGGCTGGGGAGCGATGGCTGAAAATGGTCAGAGGCATTGTCAATCAAGTAGGCCTCCGGCGCTAGTCTCCCTTTCCGGATAGGGCCGCTGCGCGCCTCTTCCCGCAAGATCCGGCCGGGCTAAGGTGGCATGAGATGGGATAAACGCGTCATGGAAAGAAAAGGGATGCCGAAGATACCGCCGGTGGGGGAGAGGATTCCGGCCGTCCCCTGGAGTGGATGGCTGGATGTAATCTTGTTGGGCCGGTTGTGGGAAATGGCCTGGCCCACTGTGATGTATTCCTTGATGGAAACCGGGGTGGGCTTGGTGGACATCTATTTTGCGGGGTATCTGGGGGCGGAAGCCGTGGCGGCTATAGGATTTTCCCGCCAGATTTTCTTGGTCTTGATGATCGGAACCCTTTCCATCACCACCGGCACCATCACGTTGATCGCGCAGAATTTCGGCGCGCGGCGGTTTGATGACGCTTCGTCAGTGGCCTTCCACTCGTTGGTGCTCGCCCTCTTGTCGGGGCTTCTCTTTGGCGCGGCCGGTTACGGGCTGGCTCATTTTTTGTTGCGGCTGCTGGGCGCGGAAGGCGAAGTGTTGCGAAGCGGAACGGCGTTTCTCAAGGTATTGATGGGGGGCGTGATTTTTTTGATGATCAACTACACGACCAACGCCGTGTTCCGGGCGCAAGGCGACACCAAGACGCCCATGAAAATCGCGATGGTCTCCAACGCGTTGAACATTGGATTCAGTTATCTGCTGATTTTCGGGTGGGGGATCATTCCGGGGATGGGCGTCATGGGCGCGGCGGCCGCCACCATTCTGGCGCGCTTCATCGGCGCGGTCTGGGCGGTCTGGATCTTGACGAATCCCCGCCGGCCGGTTTGCTTCGCGTTTCGTTCCCGGCTGGATTGGCGGTTGTTCCATCGGATTTTGGATATCGGCCTGCCGTCCGGATTTTCGGGCTTCTTCCGCAACGGGGCGCGCATTCTGTTTTTCAGCATCCTGGCCTCCACGTCGCGGGGATCGGACGCGGTGGCGGTGGCGACGATCGGTTTTCAGATCCGGATGCTGGTAATCATGCCCGCCCTGGCGTTTCAGGTGGCGACCGCCGCGCTGGTGGGGCAAAGCATCGGGGCGCGGCGTATGCGGACGGCCGAAGCCTACGGCTGGACGGCCATCACTTTCGGTTCGCTGGTCATGGCCGTGGCCAGCCTCTTGATTTTCGGGCTGGCCGGGGAAATCATGCGTCTTTTTTCGGATTCGGAAAGTCTCCGGGATTTAGGGGTATGGGCGTTGCGGTTCATCGCCGTGGAACAGTTCTGCAATTGCGTGTCGATTGTCGCCAGTGGCGCGTTCACCGGCGCGGGGGACACCCGCCCCCCCTTGCGGTTCACGGTGCTGTCGCAATGGGTGCTCATGTTGCCGTTGGCTTATGGCTTCACGTTGTTTTCGGCGTTGGATTTTTTCGGCCCCTGGATCGCCTGGGCGTTGGCCCCGCTGGTGCAATTGATCCTGACCTTGACCCATTTCGTCCGCGGACGCTGGAAAATCAACCTCCCCCCGGTCAGTTGAATAAAATGAAGACGGCATAAGCCTACCCCCCAATGCCGTCCGGAGGATCACGAAGAATCGATTTCCACCAGGTTCATTTGGCAGAAATAGTTGGTGCTCCAGGATTGGGGCTCTTCTTTTTCCACCAGGCAACTCGTGAACAAAGTCGAAATGGCGGGAGCCGGGAAGGGTTGCATGGCAGGGCCGGGCTCCCCATGGGCAATGCTCAACAACGGTTTGGGCTTGCCTTCCACTTCGCAGTTGATTGAGAAGGAACGGCAAGAATCCGTTAAGGGATCGAGGATGAGAATTCCAGTGAGATCCTTCACCTCCAATTTCGGTTGCTGAGTCCCCATCCGGAAAAAGCGGAGTAGATCCGGATCCAAATGCTCCGGGGTGAAGACATAGGCGATGGCGCCGGCCTCTTGCGTGCGGATCTGCACCTTGGCCCAGTCTTTGGGAAATCCGGTCAGGGAGGGCAAGGGATACCAAAGGTTGGGCGGGTAATGCCAAGGCGCGATCTCCGGGGGAAGGATGAACCGGGGCGTGGTGGGCGCGCCGGTGCCGGGATCCGCGGGCAATGAGAAACGGAACTCCAGGCCGGTGAGGGGGGTTAACCGCCGGAGAATGGCGGGCGGATTGCCCGGCAGGTTGGGGTGAACCGCCGTGAGATGGGTGTACGAATCGAGCCATTGTTGCCGGCCGGACAACGATTTTTCATCCAGGACGCTGAACCAATTCATGCGCAAGTGGCTTTTCATGTACAGGACCGGATGGTTTTGATAGAGGGGATCGTGGGCGGGGAGGGAGAAGATCGCTTCCAGCTCTTTTCGGAGAGTAGCGTCGATTTTTTGGATGTACATGCGTTGAAAAATCAGGTGCAAATGCCCTTTCCATTGATGCGCGAGAGCGGCGTTTTTCATGAAGGCGTAATAAGCGCCGGCGGCGGGAGGAGGGGTTTGAGGATAGACTGGAATCCGGCCAGGTAAGGTCAGGCATCCCAGGAACATAATGAAAAAGCATGTGATCCGATCCATCAAGACGATTCCGGCTCCCTCTTCCAAAGTAACAAATCACGGCGTCATGCCTTAACGAATACCACGCCATTTTGTATCGCACTATGGGTGAAAATCCAAGTACGCTCAACGGCACCGGACGGCGATTCGCCGCCTATCCGCTTCATTTTTCACAAAAACCTGCATAAAATAACAATGAAAAAGGAATTTGGCGCATGCGGAATCGTTCTCTCGCGCCGGCGCGCAAGAGAGCCACGCAGACCGGTTTGAGACAGAATTTTGGAACGGTCTCTCTCGGTGGATGGAATTAAATGATTCCGCGTGCGGATGTCGTTTTCTTGCTCAAGCAGATACGGGCTGATCCGTGCTGGGAAATAGATCCTCTATACTCCGGCAGAGACTGCAGGAATCCAGGAACAGGGATTGGATATGCGTTGGATTACGATACTGGCGGTGTGGGGAGGCTTGGCGGCCTGGTTTTGGGTGGAGCGCATGCGGTGGAGCGGGTTCTGACATCCATTCCCGAATTCATCCCGGAACGCGTGGGACAAAACCATGAACCTCTTCTCGGGCCATGCTCATGATGTCATGAAGCCGGTGGTGGCGGGGCAGTTTTACCCGGAGCGCGCGGACGAGTTGGCCTCCGTGGTGAACCGTTACCTGGCGGAGGCGGCTACCGAACCATCCACGAAGAAGGTTTTGGCCGTGCTGGCGCCGCACGCGGGCTACGTCTATTCGGGGCCGGTGGCGGGCTATTCGTACAAGCATGTTCAAAACCAGCATCCGGACACCGTACTGATCCTTGCGCTGGCCCACCGGGGGGTGGATGGCGCGGTGGTCTTTCCCGGGCACGCGTTTGAAACCCCCCTCGGTCCCATCGGGGTGGATAACGAAATAACGGCAGCGTTGGTGGAGGAAGGAGGGCCGATCAGCGCATGCTGGGAAGCCTTTCTCACTGAACATTCGGTCGAGGTTAATCTGCCGTTTATTCAGACCGTGTTCCCCGAGGCCCGGATCGCCGCCATGCTCATCACGCACACCGATCCCGGTCTGTGCCGCGCGGTAGGGCAGCGGATCGCCGATGTCCTGCGGCGGCCCGGTAAAAATGTGTTGGTTGTGGTCTCGTCCGACATGAGCCATTATCCGCCCTACGAGGTAGCCAACCGGGTGGACCGGGAAATGTTGGCTTCCCTGGAAACCTTGGATCCTCCCACCATCTATGCGGAATACAACCGTCTCAATTGGGATCCCCGTCATAACGTGAAATGCATCATGTGCGGCAGCGCGGCCATGTTCTCCGCCGTCGAAGCCGCGCGGTGCCTGGGCGCGTCGGAAGCGAAAACTCTTTGTTACCGGAACAGCGGCGACAGTCCCCAGGGCAAGAAGGACAAGGTGGTGGGATACGGCGCCTTCGCCATCTACGCGCCAACCGGCGCCGGAGAAGATCCGAATACCGTTCCCGGAACGAAGGAAAACCAGCGCGATGTTCAAGAACCGCTTTTTTTCACCTTGGACGAGCGGAAAACCTTGCTGAACATCGCCCGCCGGAGCATTTGGGCCTCTTTGAATCACCAAAAATACCAGCCGGCCGTATCCGATGAGCGGTTGAAAATCAAGGCGGGCTTGTTTGTCACCTTAAAAAACCAGGGGGAATTGCGCGGCTGTCTCGGCCGTTTTGATCCCGACAACCTGCCCCTGTTCCGCCTGGTGGGCGAAATGGCCGTGCAATCCGCCTCGCATGACACCCGTTTCCGTCCTGTCAGCCTGGACGAGTTGCCCATGGTGGATATCCAGATTTCGGTTTTGTCTCCCCGGCGGCGGGTGAAAGAGATCCAGGAAATCCAAATCGGCCGGCATGGGCTGCAAATCCAGGGACGCACGCGCTCCGGTGCGTTCCGCGCGGGCACGCTGCTTCCTCAGGTGGCCACCGAACAGGGATGGGACGTTCCCACGTTTCTGGATGCCACTTGCGTCAAGGCGGGGTTGGAACCCCAGGCCTGGAAAGATCCCCAAATCGAGATTTACCTATACGAAGCCATCGTGTTTGGTGACCGGGATTTCGGTCTGCCTCCCTACCAGGTCAGCCTCGAATGAGTGAACCGTACGAACACCTGCCTTTGTACCAGCGTTTTCATCAAGCCTGCCGTTCGCGGGGAATCCGTTTGGAACCCGAATGGGGCGGATGGGTTTTGTATCAGGGAAGGCCGTGGCTGATCGCCGCGGTGGAAGGCCCGTCCCTCGCGCTGGTGGATGATCTGGCCGGCATTCCCCTGGATGAGCGGCAAATCCTCTACGTGGCCAACGCGGAAGAGGATCCCGCTTGCGTGTTCTTGCCGGCCGTAGAGTTTCTCCTGCAGTTCATTTTTGAGCGCACGGGCTTCTTCCCCGCCATGACCCCCGGTATCCAGGCCGCGCGGGAAGTGTGGCAGCTGACACATCCGCACACCCCTCCCATCGTATGCTCTTCTCTGCGCGGCGGTTTGGTGGAATTGGCGGTGCGGCTGGTGGAATCTCCTCCCCTGGAATGAAAGCGAGACGCGCGACATGGATATTCCCGATGGCCCCATGATCGTCTATGGATCGGGCGGACATGCCAAGGTGGTAGTGGATATTCTCCAGCGGACGGGAATCGGAATTGCCGCGTTGTTGGATGACGACCCTGGGAAGGCAGGGGGGACCTTTCTGGATATCCCCGTGTGCCTGGCACGGGAGTATTTGAAAACGGCGCGGCGGAACCAGATTCAACAGGCCATCGTGGCCATCGGCGACAACCGCGCACGGCTCGATCGGGCCGCCCAATTGACCGGGATGGGCTTCCAACTGGTGACCGCCGTGCATCCCGCGGCGGTGATTGCCGGCAGCGCCACCTTGGGGGCGGGAACGGTGGCCATGGCGGGCGTGATCGTAAACAGCGGCGCGTGCGTGGGGGAAAACGTCATTCTCAATACCGGCTGC
>Ga0116166_1000447_pt1 | contig 39624 bp, 26 predicted proteins | sample AD_JPNMR2_MetaG_FD_89884 | JGI IMG/M metagenome (GOLD analysis project Ga0116166, IMG submission 89884) | Active sludge microbial communities of municipal wastewater-treating anaerobic digesters from Japan - AD_JPNMR2_MetaG | ecosystem: Engineered > Bioreactor > Anaerobic > Digestate | place...
CGATCCGCCGCCGCGAGCATCTCGGGGGTGCTCCAGCCGGGTCGATCTGGGAGGCCACTCCCCCACTCCGCCACGAAGCCGCTGGGATCCATACCGGCGTAGCCGGGGTAGGTGTCGGGCAGGAGGCCCATGTCCTGGACGCCGCGCGTGTTGTTCGCGAGTGCGGGCAGCACCACGTGGACCCGGTCCTTTCCCCCGGCGCGCAGGCGCTCCACCAGCTCCGCCGCGGCCGCCATCGCCGCGTCCGGGTCGGCGCCGGCGGTAACACCCGGCCCCAGGAGAAAGACCACGTCCGGCGCGGCCTGAATCTGACCCAGGAAGCTCTGGATCTCCTCTGGAGTGACACCCGTAGCGGCGGCGACCTCCTCCGGGCGCGCCTCGCCAGCCAGGAGATCGGCCAGGCCGCGCAGGAGGGCCGGCTCGGTGCCGGGCGCGTGCCGCAGCCACTGCGAGGCATACTCCACCTGGCGCACCCGGCGCGGGTAGGCGAGGAGCTGCTTCCCGCCGTGCCGCGTCACCGCCAGAATCACCTGCTTCTCAGTCCAGGGCGTCTCGGAGGTGAGGTCGCTCCCCACCATCACGGTCAGTGCGGCGTGTCGGATGCGCTGGAAGGCGCCCTCTTCGGGCATCAGTCCGAGAAGGCACGCAAGCCACCGGGCGCTGAAGCCCCGCTTGGCGCCAGCGCGGTAGTCGACGTTCGGCGTGCCGAGGACGCCGCGCATCAGCTTCCCGAAGAGGTAGGCTTCCTCGTTCGTCACGCGCTCCGAGCCAATGCCACCAATCGCCTGGGGCCCGGCCTGCGCGCGGATTTCAGAGAGCCGGGTGGCAACGTGGTCGAGTGCCTCGTCCCAGGTCGCCTCGACCAGCTTCCCATCGCGCCGGACCAGCGGACGGGTGAGCCGCTCCGGGCTGTTCACCATGCCGTAGCCGAAGCGCCCGCGGACGCAGAGGAACTCGTCGTTCACGCCGCGCCCGGGCACGCCGCGCGCGCGGATGACGTGCGCCTCGGCGGCACTCCGGCCCTTCGTCTCCAGGCTCAGGCTGCAGCCGTCGCCGCAGTATTGGCAGAGGGTGTGCGTGGTTCGCCGGTCGCGCGGGCGGGCTTTGGCGTCGTAGAACTCCGCCGTGAGCGCGCCCACGGGGCAGACCTCGATACAGTTGCCGCACAGCTCGCACTCCATCGGACCATCGACAAACGTGCCCGGCTCGGAGCGCACGCCGCGGTTGGCATAGCGGAGCGCACCCACACCCATGATTTCGTCACAATAGCGGATGCACCGCGCGCAGAGAACGCAGCGGCTCATCACCTTCTCGATGATCGGCGGGAGTACCTTCTTGGTGCGGAGGATCTTCGGGCCCTCGAATCGGCCATCAGGCAGCCCGTAGTGGTAGACGTGGTCCTGGAGGTCACACTCTCCCCCTTTGTCGCAGTGCGGGCAGTCGAGGGTGTGGTTGGAGAGGAGAAACTCCAGGACGCCAGCGCGCGCCCGGGCAACCTCTTCCGAGTTGGTGGTGACCACCATGCCGTCCGCGGCGGCGAGCGTGCACGAGGTGACGAGCTTGGGGCTGTTTTCGACGCGGACCAGGCACATGCGGCACGCGCCGATCGGTTCGAGCATCGGGTGCGAGCAGAAGACGGGGATATGGATGCCAGCCTGGCGGGCGGCATCCACCACCAGCGTCCCCTTCGGCACGGTGACCTCGATGCCGTCTATCGTGAGCGTAACGGTCTCCGCAGCTTTCTCACTCATCGTCACCCATACCTTCAGTACGCCCCGTCGCCGAAGGGGCAGCGGCCCTCGGTGATGTGCTGCTCGAATTCATGCCGCCAGTGCTGGATGGCGCTGCGCACCGGCACAATCGCCGATTCGCCCAGCAGGCAGAAGCACTTGCCATCCATCTCGTCGCACAGCGACAGGAGGAGGTCGATATCCTCGCGCTTCCCCTGGCCAGCCTCGATCTTCCTCAAGAGGCGCGAGAGCCATGGGCAGCCCTCGCGGCAGGGAGTGCACTTCCCGCACGACTCGTGCTCGAAGAAGCGGACCAGGTTCATCGTCGCGCCCACCATGCACGTGGTGTCGTCCATGACGATGACACCCGCCGAGCCGATCATCGAACCGGCCTCGATCATCCCCTCGAAGTCGAAGGGATAGTCGATCCGGTCCGGTGGCAGGATAGGCGCCGAGGCGCCGCCGGGGATGACCGCCTTCAGGCTGCGCCCCTCGCGCACGCCCCCGCCCCACTCGTCGATCACCTCGCGCAACGGCACGCCGAGAGGGATTTCGTACACGCCCGGGGTCCGCACGTGCCCGCTGATGCACGTGAGCTTCGTGCCAGGGCACTTCTCCCGGCCAAACTGGGTGAACACCTCCGGGCCCTCACGGACGATGTGTGTCACGTTGCAGTAGGTCTCGACGTTGCTCAGCGCCGTAGGCAGTGACCGATAGCCCTTGGCCGCCGGGAAGTAAGGGGGGCGCAGCCGGGGCTCCGGGCGCCTACCTTCCAGACTGGAGAGGAGCGCGGTCTCCTCGCCGCAAATGTAGGCGCCCGCGCCACGGTGCACTGCCATGTCGCAGTTGAATTCCGTGCCCAAGATCCTCTTGCCAAGGAAGCCATGCGCGTAGGCTTCGCGGATGGCGTTCCACAACCGCTCGGCGGCGAACTCGAACTCCCAACGAATGTAGATATACACCTGCTCGGCGCCGACGCTATAGGCCGCCAGGGTGAGGCCCTCGATCAGCTGGTGCGGGTCACGCTCCATCAGCTGCCGGTCCTTGCACGTGCCTGGCTCGCTCTCGTCGGCGTTGGCGACAACGTAGCGGGGGAAGACGCCCGGGGGCATCAGGCTCCACTTGCGCGCCGTGGGGAAGAAGGCGCCGCCGCGCCCGCGTAGGTTGGCCCGTGCGACCATCTCGGCTACCTGGGCAGGCGTCATCTCGCGCAGCGCCTTGCGCAGCGCCGTGTAGCCGCCATGCTCCAGATAGCGCTCGATCCGGTACTGCTCCGGGTCGTCAATGTAGCGGAAGAGGAGCGGCCCACGGTTCAGCCGGGCCGCCGAGGGCTGGTTGACTACCGGCATCGCGCGCGTCCTCCTCCCGGCGTCACCACCCGCTCTCGCCCGGCTCCGAACGAGGGCGAGAGAGGCGCCACTCTGCTCACCCGGCGTGTCGCGCGTCTCGCGTCCAACATCTCACATCGCCTCCGCTCGAAGCTCGTCCAGGATGGCATCCAGCTTTTCGGGCGTCAGATCCTCATAAATCCGGTTGTTGATGAGCATCGCCGGCGCGTTGGAGCAGGCGCCGATGCACTCCACCTCGCGCAGGGTAAAGAGGCCATCCGGGGTCGTCTCGCCACAGCGGATCCCGAGCCGCTCTTCCAGATGCTGGGTGAGCTTCCGGCCACCCAGCAACGCACACGAAAGGGTGCGGCAGACTTCCAGCACGTACTTCCCCGGGGGCTGGCGGTGGAAGATCGAATAGAAAGTGACGGCTTCATACACATCCACTGGCCGGCATCCGACGATGCGCGCCACCTCGCGCATCGTGTCGTCGGAGATCCAGCCGTACTCCCGCTGGGCCAGCTGCAGAACCGGCAGGAGAGCCGAGCGCCGGTCCAGATAGCGAGAGAGGATCTCCTGAAGCTCGCCGGCGCACGTCTCCGCCAGGCTACGGCGCTCCTCGCTCATCGATCCACCTCCCCAAGCACGATATCAATGCTGCCGAGTATCGCGACCAGATCCGCCACGAGCCGGCCCTCGCAGATCTTGGGGAGCGCCTGCAGGTTGATGAAGGAGGGCGGACGGACGCGGCAGCGGAGAGGGCGCGGGCTCCCATCGCTTACGAGGTAGAAGCCGATCTCCCCCTTGGGGCCCTCGATGGGCCGATACACCTCGCCCACGGGCGGGCGAATCCCCTCGGTGATAAACTTGAAGTGGAAGATCAGCTCTTCCATGCTGCGCTTGATCGCTTCGCGAGGCGGCAGGGTGTAGCGCCAATCGCGCAGCTTGTAATCGCCGTCTGGCAGCTGCTCCAGCGCCTGGGTGATGATCCGGTGGCTCTCGCGCATCTCCGCGACGCGCACGCGATAGCGGTCATACACGTCACCGCGCTCGCCCACCGGAATGTCGAACTCGAAGCGGTCGTAAACGCAGTAGGGCTCCGCCTTGCGCAGGTCGTGCGCGATCCCCGAGGCGCGCGCTACCGGACCGCTGGCACCCAGGGCAATCGCGTCCTTCGCCGAGAGCTCACCCACGCCCCGGGTGCGCTGGAGGAAGACCGGGTTGCGCGTGAGCAACGCCTCATAGTCATCCACGCGGGAGGGAAAGATCGCCAGGAATTCGCGCAGCTTCTCGAGCCATCCAGGAGGCAGATCCAGCGCCAGGCCGCCGATCCGGATGTAGCTGGTCATCATGCGCACGCCAGAGAGCTCTTCGAAAAGATCGAGGATCTGGTCGCGCTCGCGGAAAGTGTACCAGAAGGGGGTCACTGCGCCCAGGTCAAGGCTGTGCGTGCCAAGCCAGACCAGGTGACTGCAGATGCGCTGTAACTCTACCAGGATGACGCGCAGGTACTGGGCGCGCTCTGGCGCCTCGATGCCCAGGAGCTTCTCCACCGCCAGGCAGAAGGCGAGGTTGTTCGAGAGCGGCGCCAGGTAGTCCATCCGGTCGGTGATCGGGATGCACTGGTGGTAGGTCTTATCCTCGTAGGTCTTCTCGAAGCCGGTATGCAGATACCCCAGATGCGGCACGCAGCGTACCACGGTCTCGCCATCCAGCTCGAGGACGAGACGGAGCACGCCGTGCGTGCTCGGGTGCTGTGGCCCCATGTTGAGGACCATCGTCTCGGTCCTGATCTCCGGAGTCAGGCTGTCTGTTGTTGCACCCATCCGCATGCTCCCACGGAAACCGGCTCCTGCTTCATACGAAGGCAGAGAGACATCAGGCTCGCACTTCCAGATCCATCCCCGTGCTCACAGGTTCCCCCTCGTGAGGCCAGCCGCTATCGCGCGCGTCTCTTCGTGAAATTGACCGCCACCTTCCCCATGGGGTAATCCTTGCGCAAGGGGTGACCCTCCCAGTCATCCGGCAACAAGATGCGCCGCAGGTCGGGGTGGTTGCGGAAGGAGATCCCGAAGAGATCGAACACCTCTCGCTCCGGCCATTCGGCGCCCGGCCATAGGGGCACGGCGCTCTCGATCACCGCGTCATCCTCTGGCACGCCCGCCTTCACGCGCAGGCGAACGTTGCGCGAAAGTGATTTCAAGTGGTAAACGACGTCAAAGCGGGGCTCTCGCGGCAGGAAGTCGACCGCCGTCAGATCAGCCAGGAAGTCAAAGCGCAGTTGGGGGTCATCGCGAAGCAGCTGCAACACCGGAAGGATGCCTTCCCGGGCGATCACCAGGGTCTGCTCCCCGCGAAAGGTGCTGGCATCCCGGAAGTACTCCGGAAAACTCTCGCGCACCTTCTCGACTGCGACACACTTCTCTGCCTGAGTCTCGCTCACATCCATCACTCCCTATGGGCCCGCGCCCGGAGACGTCTCGCCGGAGGAATACACCTCCGCGCTGGCACGCCATCCCTCTCCGCGAGAAAGGCTGCTCGCCACGGCAGGGTGGCGGCCGTCGCCAGAGACTCCTGTCTCACCCGCCCTTCGCCGGCAATTATCGGCGGAGTGGCCGGTCCTGCCGGATCTGCTCGTGGATCTGCAGGATCGCCGAGATCAGCGCCTCGGGGCGTGGCGGGCACCCCGGCAGGTAGATATCAACCGGGATGATCTGATCGACACCCTGCACAACGGCGTAGTTGTTGAAGACATTGCCCGTCGAAGCGCACGAGCCCATCGCGATCACCCACTTCGGTTCCGCCATCTGGTCGTAGATCGCCCGGACCGCCGGGGCCATCTTCCGGCTGAGGCGCCCGGAAACAATCATCAGGTCGGCCTGCCGGGGCGAGGCACGAAACACCTCTGCGCCAAAGCGCGAGAGATCGGCGCGGGCGCCCACGGTCGCCATCATCTCGATAGCACAACACGCCAGGCCAAAGGTGAGCGGCCAGATGGAGGACTTGCGCGCCCAGTTGACCATCGCCTCGACGGTCGTCACAAAGACGTTCTCCTTGACCTGCTCTTCCAGCGGGCTCATCGCCCCCCCTTCCCGGGCCACCGGCCTCACTCCCAATCGAGCGCCCCTTTCCGCCAGGCATAGAGGTAGCCGGCCAGGAGGATCGCGACAAAGAGCGCCACCGTACCAAGGCCGGCCAGCTTCAGCTGCCCGGCGTGCAACACGGCCCACGGCCAGAGGAAGACCACTTCCAGGTCAAAAAGGATGAAGAGGATAGCGACCACGTAGAACTTGACGTCGAACCGGAGGCGCGCGCTGCCCACTGGAAGAGAGCCGCACTCATACACCGACTCCTTTGCCGCCGAGGGCCGCTTCCTCCCCGTGAACGAGGAGAGCAGGATCATGGTCACCGCGAATCCGATGGCCATCACCAGCATCACCAGAATGGGAAAATAGCTTGCCAGCACGCGCTCGCTCCTCCCAACCGCCCTGGAAGGGACCAAGGGGGCCCAGGCGCTGCCCGATGCCAAGTCGGACATCCCTGGTTCCCCCTTGACTTTACGGAACCCGAACCCGCCGCGCCCTCCCGCTCGGCCTTCCACCAGCGCGACGCGCTCGTGATGCGCACAGAACGCATCCCCAATTAGGAGAACAACGGAACGCTTGCTCTGGTTCCCTGAGGGGCAGGCGCTCCGTTGTTAGTTTACCCAGCTCACTCTTTGATAAACTTCCGCTTCTGCTTGCGGATGCCTTGATCGACCTTCTTTTCGTCGTAGGCCCACGTGCCGGGCTTCACGTGGGAGAAGCAGGCGTAGGCCGAAAGCAGGGAAGCAATCAGGTAGGCGTGGGTGCGCCGAACGACGTTCACCTCGGTGAAGAGCGTCACGAAGTGAACACCCTTCTTGCCATAGGGCTCCATGATCTGGCGCAGCAGATCGAAGGTGGAGGTCTGAACGTTCTCGGGGTCCTCGCGCATCGACTCCAGCACCGCGAGGCGCTCGTCGCTGATCGCAACCAGCTCATCCACGTCGCCGGGCGTGTAGGAGACGGTGAAGTCGGTGGTGATCCCACGTCCGCGTGGCTGCAGCTGGAAGCAACCGCCGCACAGCGGCAGGTCGAGGCGATCATAGAAGGGGCCAAACTCGAGGGCCAGGTTGTTGGCGTTGTTCAGCCATCCGGTGAAGCTCTTGCCCCCGGTGATCAGCGTGATCTCGATCACATCCGGCTGCATCGGGAAGAGCGCCCGCAGGTCGCCATAAACGGGAAGCGTGCCTGCCAGGCGGTGCTCGTAGCGGATCGGCACGGAGACCTTTGCCGGCGCCTCTTCCGGCACCGTTCCCTCAGGAACCGGCTGGCCGGCGATCATCACTCGCGGGTCCTTGACGCTCTCGATCAGGTCACCCTCGAATCCATCCTCGGAGAGCTCCACATCGACCGGCTCGCCATCCTCGTTCACGAAATAGGGGAGGTAGGGCAGCTCCAGGATCTCCGGAATCTTGTGCGTCAACCGGGGCACCGTTCCAGCCAGCCGCCAGCGCTCGCCGCCAACCCAGGCAAAGCGCTCGTCCGCGCCCATCGCGCCCCACATGGCGCCAAAGGCGGCGTTGTAGTCGCGCTCGCCGGGCGAAAGCTCGTAGATCGCCTCGATGATCTCGCTGATGCGGTGCGACCTGCGGTCTGCCAGAATCGCCGCCGTCTCGGCGATCTCCTCCTCGGTGACGTGGAACTCTCTCGGCTCCCCACCCTCCTCGGGTGCGGTTTCGCCCGCCTCGATGAGCTGCTCGGTGAAAACTTCCAGAGTCTGGTTGAACTCGCCGATCACATCGCCGCCGCACCAATGGCCGGATGAGAGGAAGTAGACCTCCTCGTGAGCAAAGAGACCGGCAAAAAACTCCTGCGGGCGGAAGCCGCGATGCATCACTTCCCAGGCGAGGAACTGGAGCACTTTGTTGGGCACGGGCTCGCCGGCCTTATTCAGCAATCGGGCCGCCGATTCGATGGGCTTCCCAGGATCCCAGGAGAAGCTGCCCATCTTCTCTCGGAAGCGCGTCAACTCATCCTCGTCCAGGAAGAAGTTTCGGAAGAGGATCTCCTCTTCATCCTGGTCATCCAGGTCCAGCAGCCAGGAGGTGAGCCCCCAGCGATCCCCCACCACGAAGTACTTGTCGCGTCCAGTGAGCACCTGTTTCACCGAGGAGAGGAGAACATCAGGCGGACGCCCTAGCCCCTCGGCCAGCTGTTGGGCAATCTGGCTCGAGGCGAGCGGCCGCCCGATGTGCTGAAGAACGCTCTCGATATTGGCTTCGAGCGGGCGGCGAGGATCCACCTCCGGCGCGGCCAACATCCAACGCCGGTCAATCATCTGAAAGCGGTCGCTCGACTCCATCGCCGCGCGCAAGAGCCGCGACGTAAAGACGCCATCGTGCTGGATAGACGCGACGATTTCCGAGACCTTCAGGGGCTCCTCGGCGGTCAACAGACAGTCGGTGATACTGTCCAGCAGGTAGGTTCTGGCAAAGCCCTCTACCTTGGGCTCTATGACAACATCGCTCAAGATGCCACCTCCGCATCTGATACTCCGGGAGGAGTGTCAGGGATTTCGCATTTGCATCGCCGGCCCTCTAGCGCGCGCCAAGCGCGCGAAGAGCAGCTGTCCGACCGGCAGGGCCCGCCGGGATACGGCCCTTCCCCGCGTCCCACGCCCGTGCAACAGAGCAGCGCGATGCACCGCGAAAGCAGAGAACCTGAGCGCATGAGGCAGACCGGCCGCGCCGGCCAGACAAGGTTTCTGGCGGCAACCACCGGGTTCAGCGAAGCGGGGCGCGGCCGTTCCACGGGCCATATATCCAGCCTCATGTTACCACAATCAGGGGTGTTAGTCAATTTAGGTAGACGAGCCCCTCAGCTCCGTGGTCCAGGGAGCCGGCCTCTGGAAGCCGATGGAGAGGGGCCGCCTACGTTTTCGGTTTGAGCGCCGCCGCCAAAAGGTCATGGAAATGGCAGGGCATCGAGGGGTCGAACTTCTGCCCCGGCTTTTCCGGCACCACCCAGGTGGCCTTGTCCGTGCCGGCTGGGATAATCAGGAGGGCCGGCGTCGAGGTCACGCCATAGCGCGCGGCAATCGCCTTCTCCTCCGCGCCCGCGCTCGGGTCGATGCGCACTTTCACCGCGGGGCTCAGCACTTCTTGCACCCGGCAGGCTGTCATCAACTCGGAGTCCATCTGCTTGCATGCCTTCGAGTTCTTCTCAAAGAAGTACAGCGCCACGGGCTTCTTGTGGCGCTTATGGGCATCGAGGGCAGCGCGGTAGGCCTTGGCCCCCAGTTGCCATGCCACCGGGCTTCCGGCGGTGCCGGCGCCCGTGGCGCCCTTCGGCTCGTCCGAACCCAGGGGTTGGTTGTCACTCTCGATGAACAGCGCCGTGCGCACGGGCTTGGTGGGCACCTGCTTCGGGCACGCCACGAGCATGGCGCGATAACTGGGCGAGAAGCGGCTAAAGAGGCGAAAACGCTTCCCCGAGGCGGTCACTCCCGATGGCCTATCGCCTTCCTTCTCGACGATGATGCACAGGTGGCCCTCCGCCGCGTTTTTGAGTTGGGCGGCGCCAATCGTGCCCTGCTCCTGCACGCGGCTCTTGCCCTGTTGCCGGGCCATCCAGACCAGGCCGCCATCGCGGCGCGGTGTGACGAGGACGTCGTAGCTGGTGCGGTAATCACCGATGAGATACGAGACGGTGCCGATCGATACCGGCTTTTTTGAAGCGCGCACGGTGGCCATGGCAACCGGCGTGCTGATCGCGACCAGGCGCACTTTCGGCAACTGGAAAGTGGCAGCCGGTTTCTTGCTTGCTGCCTTCGCGGCCGCTGCTGGTGAGCCGTCGAGCAGCGAAAAGAGGCAGAGGAAGAGAGCCACGCCGGCAGCGGAGCGCAGCCCGGGATTGCGCGTTTGTACAGCCATCATCGTGCTACCCCCTGGCTCCTATCTTACCAGCTTTGCTTGGGAGCGTCAATCAGGCGTGCCCGTGAGTTTCCTACCCCCGGCCCCACGCCAACGGCGATACCACAGAGGAAGGGGATGGACGCATGATGGGTGGGTGCGCCCCCCCGGCCCGGGGGAGGTTCGAACCTGATCACCTGGTATCTGTGTCCATCTGCAGATAGCGAAACGCCAGCGCGAGATGTTAAGCGGACACTAGAGATTTGTTAAGAGATGTTAAGTCCGCCCGGTTTTCTGGCGTGCAGCCGGGTGCCCGGTTGCCATCGGCGCATGAAAGATGTTATGATACTTCTGCAAGAACCGCGCGCTGTGCGCACTATCGTGTCCTAGAGTGCCGGTGCCTGCCCCTGCCTATCGGTACAACTTCGTGGAAGCCGTGTGAGAGGCCACACGCCGGCGCCATCCGGTCGGGAGGACTGAGAGATGCGGACCGAACGCAACCCAGCAACTGCCCAGACGAGCAGCGCTCTCCGGCTCCGCTCGTGCCTGCGGGCTGCCCTCGGGCTGCTCGCGGTGATCGCGCTTCTGCTCGCGCCCGTGGCCGGCCACGCTGCTTCGGGCGAGGCTCCCCTCGGTGAGATCAAGCGGCCTAAGGGAGGGCTAGTGGTCCTATGCGGCGCCGGCCTACGCGCCCCGATGGAGGAGTGCCGCAAGGAGTTCGAGCGCCGGCATAAGGTTCCCATTCGCGTCATCTATGGCGGCTCCCAGTGTCTCCTCGCGCAGCTCGCGGTGACCTACCGGAACGCGCTGATCGACATCTACGCTCCGGGCGAGGAGTTCTACGCGAAGCAGGCTCAGGATCGCGGCTACGTCACCACGTACAAGCCGATGGCCTATTTCATCCCGGTGATCATGGTGCGCGAGGGCAACCCAAAGAAGATCCACACGCTGAAAGACCTGACAAAGCCGGGCCTGCGCATCGGCGTGGGCGAGCCGAAGGCATGCGCTGTGGGCAAGACGACGCAGGACCTGCTGAAGAAGCACGGGCTGACACAGCAGGTGGGGAAGAACGTGGTGATGCACACTGCGATGGCGCCGGAGCTGGGCAACGCCGTGAAGCTCGGCAGCGTTGACGCCGTGATCAACTGGGATGCCGTGGCCGCGGGCTATGAGGATGGCGCCGAGATCATCCCGATCCCGCCGGATCAGAACATCATTGTGAAGTCGTCCATCGGGCTCGTCAAGAACGCGCGCGAGAAGCGCATGGCTCGCCTCTTCATCGAGTTCGTGACAGGACCCGAGGGCCGCGCCATCTTCCAGAAGAACCGCTACACCATCGATCTGAAGGCGCCCACATACCCGGTGAAAGCAAGCCGCTGACGTGCAAGCCGAAGCCACGAACCCAGCACGCGCCAGCGAGCAGCAAGCGCAAAAGCCAACCCGGAGCGGGAGACAGGGCGAGCTCCTTTTCGCAGCGCTCCTCTCCACGCTCCTCTTCGCCTATGCGGGCTTTATCCTGGCGGTGATCTGGGCGGACGTGGCGTGGCTGGCCATGCCAGGCGCCGAGTCGGGCAAGCGGGGCATCACCAAGGTCCTCACTTCCCCGGACGTGGCGACGGAAGTCCTCACGGCGCTGAAGCTGAGCCTGGTCACCTCCTTCATTAGCTCCATCCTCGCCATGACGGTGGCCATCCCCTCTGCCTACGCGCTCTCGCGCTACCGTCTCCCCTTCCGGTCGCTCATCGATACGGTCATTGACCTTCCAATCGTGATTCCGCCGCTTATCGCGGGCATCAGCCTCCTCATCTTCTTCAACCAGATGGGCTTCGGCATACAGCTCGAGAAGTGGCTACGTGTGGTCTACTCGCAGCGCGGGATCGTCGTCGCGCAGTTCTTCATCGCGTCCGCCTTCTGCATTCGCGCCACCAAGGCCGCCATCGACCAAGTCAACCCGCGCTTCGAGTCCGTGGCGCGCTCGCTCGGGTGCGGCCCTGTGCGCGCCTTCTGGCAGATCACCCTCCCCCTGGCAAAGACCGGCCTCATGGCCGGATGGATCATGACCTGGGCGCGCGCGATGGGCGAGTTCGCCCCGATCATGGTCTTCGCCGGTGCCACCCCGCTCTATACGGCAGTCCTGCCGGTCACCGCTTTCCTCAACCTCTCCGTGGGGAACATCGAGACCTCGGTCGCCGTCACCGTGCTGATGATCGTCATCGCCTCGGTCACTCTGCTCCTCTTCAAGAAGCTGGGGGGACAAGGGTACCTATGGTAGACCTGCGCATCGAGGGCGTCTTCATCCGCCTGGGCGAGTTCGACCTGCGCGACATCTCCCTCACGATCGAGGCAGGCGAGTATTTCTGCATCCTGGGGCCCACGGGAGCGGGCAAGAGCGTCCTCATCGAGTGCATCGCCGGCCTGCTGCGCCCCGACCGCGGGAGGATCTTCCTGGGCGATCAGGATGTCACTCCTCTGACGCCCGAGCAACGCAACATCGGGTACGTGCCCCAGGATTACGCCCTCTTCCCGCACATGTCCGTGCGTCGGAATATCGGCTTTGGCCTGCGGGTGCGCCGGCTGCCCCAGAAGGAGATTGATAAGCGCGTCGGCCAGTTGGCGGAGCTACTCCACATCGAGCCGATCCTGGAGCGCGAGCCGCTCCATCTCAGCGGTGGAGAGAAGCAGCGCGTGGCCCTCGCCCGTGCCCTTGCCGTTCAGCCGCCGGTCCTACTGCTCGATGAACCCCTCGCGGCCGTCGATGAGCAGACGCGCGACCGCCTCTGCGCCGATCTTCGCGATATTCAGCGCCGCGCGGGCGTCACCGTGATCCACATTTCCCACAATTTCGAGGAGACGCTGGCCGTCGCCGACCGTATCGGCGTGATGAATGCCGGGCGGATGGTCCAGGTGGGCACGCGCCGTCAGATCTTCTCCGCGCCCGCGACACGCTTCGTCGCCCAATTCACGCGCTCCGAGAACATTCTCCCCCTGGCCGGTTCTCCCCGCCTCTTGCCGGACGGCCGCGTGCGCCTGCCGCTCGACACTGGGGACGAGATTCTGGCGGCTCCATCCGAGCCGCTCCCCAATACCCCGGCGCTGGCGGTGGTCCGCCCAGAGGCAGTGCGTATCACACCCCAGAATGGCGAGGGCACGCCCAAGGGCCTGATCCCGGCCACGCTCACGCGTATCACCGAGCGCGGGCACCTGCTCCGCCTGGAGGCGCGCACTGATGCCGGCACATCCTTCGTCTCGCTGGAACTTCGCCGGGATGCCCTCCTTGCGGGCTTCCAGGTGGGCGACCGCGTCCATCTCCATGTACCTCCCGAGGATGTGCATCTGATCCCCTCGGAGAAAGACACAGGAGGGTGACCACACCTCTCAACAGCGCAAGGCACCTCTCTCGCGGAACAGATCGAAGCCTCTCCGCGCCGGGAATCCCCTCCCCCATTCGCGGGCCCGCAGCCGCCCTCACTGGAGGCGCGGCACCAGCTCCTGGCCGCGCCGGTCGAGCACGCTCAGGAACGCATCGACTATTCCGGGGTCGAACTGCGAGCCGGCGCCGCGGCGCAGCTCCGCGATGATGTTCGATAGGGAAAGCGCGCGCCGGTAAGCGCGATCCGACCCCATGGCATCAAAGCTATCGGCAACGGCCACGATCCGCGCGCTGAGCGCCAGATCGGTGCTGCCCAGGCCATCTGGATAGCCACGCCCATCGAAGCGCTCATGGTGATGGCGCACCAGGGCCAGAAGATCGGCGGGAAAGCTGAGCGGCTCCACAATCCTCGCGCCGATCACCGGGTGTAGCTTCATCTGCGCGAACTCCTCCTCCGTGAGCCGGCCCGGCTTGGTCAACACCGCCTCGCTGATTCCAATCTTGCCGATGTCGTGAAGGAGTGCGCCCACCTCGATCGCCTCGATCTGGCCCGCCGGGAGGCCCAGCTCCTCGGCGATGGCACGGGAGTAGCGAGCCACGCGCTCGCTGTGCTGCCGCGTGTAGGGATCCTTGGCATCGACGGTCTCGGCGAGAGCGCGAATCGTCTTCAGGTAGCCCGAGCGCACCGTCTCGCGCAGGTGTTCATTCTTGAAGGCGATGGCCGCCTGCTCCACCACCCCCTGCACCGCGGCCAGCGCATGGCTCTCAAAAGCCGTGGCACGGACGAGGATGACGATGCCGGCGAGGAGGTTGCCCGTGACCAGGGGCAACAGCAGCGCTCCGCTCGCGGCTCTTCCCCCGGCGAGCTTCAGCAGGAGAGGCTCCCGGCCCAGGGGGGCGATCAGAGCCGGGAGACGCTCCACAGCAACGCGACCAATGGCACCCTCGCCCAACGGAACGATCGGCAACCGGTAAGCGCGATACGGAGTGCGCACCACCTCCGGGCGCAAGCACCCGGTGTCGGGATCCAAGAGGAGGACGCAACCGGAGTCGGCCTGCACCGCCATCATCGCCTCGTCCAACAGGCCCGACGTGATCTCCTCCCGGCGGATCCCATCGGCCAGCACGCGGGAGAATCCATGAAACGCCGCCATCTCGGTAATCTGCCGGTGGCCCTCATGCCGAGAGGCCGCATCGCGGAGGGCATCCGCGACATGCTCCGCGGCAGAGAGCGCAAACTCCAGATCTTCCTCGGTGAAGGCATCCAGGCCTCGCCGGTCGATCAATGCGAGAACCCCCACCACGCTCGTCCCCCGAGCCAGCGGTACGCACAGCACCGACGAATGCGCCGCGCCGTGGCGCGCCTCGTACGCCTCCTGAAACCGCCGGCCAGAGTGGGCGGATGATGCGACGACCGGACGCGCCCATAGCGCGCACTCGCCGGCAAGCGAGCCATCGTATGGCAGCTTCAGGCCACGCAGGCATTCGGCACTCGCGCCGCTCGCCGCGTGTACCCGGAGCACCCCCCGATCCTGGTCCGCCACCAGCAGGGCCACATCAGTCGCCTCTGTCTCCATTCGAATCGGCGCCAGCACCGCGTGGATGACCGCCTCCGGATCCTGCATCTCGCGCCGGATGGTGGCTACCGCGTCGAGAAAGGCGGCTCGCCGCAGTCTCGCTCCCGCGCTCTCGTGATCCTTCGCCGCCAAAGCACGCTGCGTCGCTTCGTAGCGAAGCCGGCACGCCAGGGCCGAGCCGGCCAGCGCCGTCGCCAGGAAGCCACCGGCCCGCAGCGCAATCTCCGTTCCCTCAAGGAGAACCGCGCTCCCGTGGTGGATCGTGTCAATTGAGATGAGGGAGAGCAGCGCCAGCAAGGCCACACCCACCGCGTCGCGGCCACGGAAACGCAGGCAGGCGGTGAGGATCGTCGGCCAGTAGAGCGCCACCGCCAGGCTGTGCACTCCGCCCGAAAGCGCCACCGCGACCGTCACGCTGAGAAAGTCGATCATGAAGGCGCGCCGGCCAAAACACACCGGCTTTTCCCGGCGATAGACCGCCGCCGTGAAGTAGGCGCTGCAGATCAGGATCACCACGAGCGCCGTGTATTCGGCCCCTCCGCGCGCCCCTGCCTGATCGCCAAACAGGGCCAGGGAGAGAATCCAGGCGATGACCACCCACCGCAGCTTCACGATGAGTCGCTCGTAATGCAACCGCTCTGCCATGCCAAGTTGCACGGCGTCACCCGCAGGCGTCATTGCACCTCCTCGCGATAGGCCACTGCGTGGCAAAGGGGCATGCCGGGCCCCACGCACGGGCTTGGTTCAATGGCTGCCTGTGCCGGCGCGCGGGTAAAGTGCAGGAAGCGAGATCAAGCTGCTCGCCGCGCGTGCGAAATCGCCACTCGCGGAGCCAGCATCCTGGCATGGTGCCGGGATCAGACAGTCCCCTCCCCTACTCGCCCGATCCAGCACACCGGTGAAGCGGGCGGGCCCGTTTCTGGTGTGGCATGGCGCGGAAGTGCACGGAGTGTGCCATTGGCCGCGATGCCACACGCTAGCCCGGAGGCGCGTCTCTCTTCATCCTCTCCAGGGGGCGCTCGCGTGCCCGCGCACGGCACGCCAAGCGCCGGCTTGGGGGCCAGGAATCAAGCAACCATGCGGTTTCTCGCGCCTCGGCGAAGTTTGACCCAGGGGGGACCGCGTGCTATAATGAGACCAACTATGGACGAGCAATCACTGAGGGTTCTGGAGTACGAGAGAGTACGAGAACTGCTGTTGGCGCACGCGTCGAGCGAGCTCGGCAAGGAACGCGTCCGCGCTATGGTGCCACTGACCGATCTTCGTGAGATCGAGCAGCGCCAGGCGGAGACGGCCGAGGCGTGTCTCGCGATTGAGGAGCAGGGGGGCATCCCCCTGGGGGGCATTCGCGATATCCGCGTCGCGGTGGATCGCGCCGCGCGTGACGGCATCTTGCAGCCGCAGGAGCTGCTGGATATTGCCGACACGGTCTATTCCGCCAGGCGGCTGAAGTTCTTTTTCGCGCGCCACCGCAGCCGCTTCCCGCTGCTGAACGAAGTGGCCACCCATATCTACGACTTCAGCGCCCTCGAGCATGAAATCCGCGCCGCCATTAGTGACCGCGCCGAGGTGCAGGACAACGCCAGTCCGGAGCTGGCACACATTCGCAGCAGCATTCGCATCACGCACTCTCGCGTGCACGAGCGCATCGAGCAGATCCTCCACTCGCCTGCCTATGAGAAGATGATCCAGGAGCCGGTGGTTGTTCGGCGCAGCGACCGCCTCTGCATCCCGATCAAGGCGGAATACCGCCACGCCTTCGATGGACTGGTCCACGACACCTCCGCGAGCGGCGCCACGGTTTTCATGGAGCCGGCCGCGGTGCTGGCGCTCCAGAACGACCTGCGCGAGCTGGAGGCGAACGAGAAGCACGAGGTGGAGCGGATTCTGACGGCGCTCTCACACCTAGTGCGCCGGCGCGCACAGGAGCTGCACGCCACGCTGCACGCGCTCGGCATCATCGACTTCATCCACGCGAAGGCGCAGCTCAGCCGCGCGCAGCAGGCGGTGCGCCCACGGCTCAACTCCCAGGGCAGGATCGACCTCCGTGGCGCGCGCCACCCCCTGCTTCAGGGCAACGTGGTGCCGATCGATGTCCACCTGGGGAAAGAGTTCACGACGCTGGTGATCACCGGTCCGAACACGGGCGGGAAGACGGTGGCACTGAAGACGCTCGGGCTCCTCACGCTGATGGCGCAATCGGGGCTGCATGTTCCGGCGGCGGACGGCTCGGAGATGGCCGTCTTCAAGCAGGTTTTCGCCGATATTGGTGACGAGCAGAGCATCGAGCAATCGCTTTCCACCTTCTCGGCGCATATCCGGCAGATCGTCAAGATCGTCCGGCGGATTGGGCGCAACGCCCTGGTCCTCCTGGATGAGATCGGCGCCGGCACCGACCCTACCGAGGGCTCGGCGCTTGCTCGGGCGCTGCTGGAGTTTCTCACCCGCCAGCAGGCGCGCACCGTGGCGACCACGCACTACTCGGTCCTGAAGGAGTATGCCTACAGCCATCCGGAGATCGAGAACGCCAGCGTCGAGTTCGACGTGGACACGCTGCAGCCGACGTACCGGCTGCTGATCGGCATTCCCGGGAGCAGCAACGCGCTGACCATCGCGCGCCGGCTCGGTCTTCCCAAGGCGATTGTGGATGCGGCAAGCTCCTTCCTCGGCACCGAGCACGTTCAGGTCGAGGGGCTGATCCGGCGGATCGAGGAGGACGTGCGCGCCGCGCGAAACGAGCGCGAGGCCGCAGAAGCGATTGCCGCCGACGCAGAAAAGATCCGTCGGCGCCTGCAGCAGGAGCTTGACCAGACCCGCGAGCGCCGCGAGAAGGCGATCGCCGAGGCCGCCGGCGAAGCTTCGGCCATCGTGCGTAAGGCCCAAGAGGAAGCGCGCCAGATCCTGGCTAAGCTGCGCGAGCAATCGCGCGAGAACCGCGACACGAACCAGGCGATGCAGGCGCTGAAGCGGCTCTCCGATGAGGTTCATGAGGCGGAGAGCAAGGCGCAGGCCCAACGTCGCCCCGCGGTGCAGCCTATCGAGCCGGAGCCCCTGGTGCGCCCGCCGCGTCCGGGCGATACCGTCACGGTGCAGCCCTTCGGAGGGCGAGGTGTGGTCCTGGAGATGAACGAGGGCGAAAGCGAAGTGCTCGTACAGATGGGCGCAGTGAAGCTCACGGTGCCCCTCTCAGATGTCCAGGTGGTCGGTGAGCCAAAACAGCGCCCAATGCCCAGCCTCTCGTCCAACACCATGGTCGCCAAGGCGGCGACTTTCGGTATCGAGCTGCACCTGCGCGGTCTCATGGCCGAGGAGGCGATGCTCAAGCTGGATAAGTACCTGGACGACGCCATTCTGGCCGGCGTGTCGTCGGTGCGCGTGGTCCACGGCAAGGGCACCGGCGCGCTGCGCAACGCCGTGTGGGAGTTCCTCCGCAAGCACCCGCACGTATCCGCGTATCACCTCGCCGAGCAATGCGAAGGTGGCACCGGCGCAACGGTGGTGGAGCTGAAGACGGAGTAGCCCGCGAAGCGCAAGCCGCGGGCATCCCCACATTCTGGTCGCGGGCGGCCGGATGGTGACGAGAACTGCGGCAGATTCCCTTTTGACGTCGGGGGAGCCTGGTACCAGGCTCCCCCGATGTCGTTGTTCTACCGGTCTTGACCGCCAAGACCTGGAGGGCACCCTCGTGTTGGCCGACGTCGAGCGCGTCTCAGCGCCGGCAAGCCGGGAGGTGACCCTCGTGGGCGGATGGCAAAGCGCGCGGCCTACCGGCAACGCGCAGGCGCCGCCCGCCCCTTTACACTCCCAAGGATTAGTTGCACTCGGCAACGAGCGGGCCGGCCAGCTCCTGGAGGAAGAAGAGGCGGCCAGGGAGCGTGGGCATGAAACTGCTCGGAATCCAGCGGTTCGGACCGTAGCGCAGCGTCACCCAGAGGCTCATGCCCTGCCACTGCATGCCGCGGCCCAGGGCGCCATCGCAGCCGCCGATAATCCAGTCGGCCTGCAGGAAGAGCCCAGGGCCGATGGTGTTGGCGCGCGCGGGCACCAGCGTGGTCCGGCTCTTGAAGCTGGTGATGGCGTTCTGTTCGATGGTGAGCGGGTGGAGCTTGGCAGCCAGCCGATGCGTCTGCTGCTTCCACTCCTCATCAGTAGCGAACTCCGCGGCGAAGTGGGGCTCCCAGAAGGCGATATGGAACACGCGCCCGATGCCGAAGATCACGTTCAGCTCCGCGCCTTCCTTCTTCAGCGCGGCGATACGCTCGGCATAGGTAGGAAGCATATCCTTAGTTGCGAAGTGGCGCTGGTTCTCGGGAACGGTCAATTCGCCAAGAGGGCCATAGAAGGCATCTTCCATGGCAAAGCGAAAAGCGCCCGGGTTATCCGGCGGCAGCGTGTTGCCTTCCTCATCGGACCACTCGTCCATGTTGAAGCCATAGACGTGGTCTGCCTTCACTCCCCACTCCTTGAGGAAGTAGACCGCCCAGCGGTACATTCCCATCGGCCCGACGGGCAGAATGAGGGCGAGCTTGCGGCCGGCCTCCCGCGCCTTCCGAATCTGCATGGCGATCTCGTGGCCCATATAGGTGTCAAACTCCGCGAGCGTGGCGCAAGGGATCGGCGTGAAGCGGGGATTCCACCAGGGCTGCCGCTCGGTGATCGTCTCCGGGGGATTGCTGCAGCACGCATCAATCTTGGCCAGGTCCCAGCCGGCGGGATAGAAGTTCTCCAGCAGGGAGCCTTTCAAGGTTCCCATCAGATCGATCGAGCCTGTCGGTTTACTCATCGGCGTACCTCCAAACGGTGTGATTCCCAGCGGGTGGTCGCATGGACTATCATACCCTTCCATGCCAGAAGCCAGAGTCCTGCCAGCGGGAGGAGGGCAAGCGGGTGCTTCTCCCCCGCTCCAGGGGGCAGCGCCGCAGTCTCTCACCGGGGAGCGACCCTACGGCTCCAGCAGACGGGCACGGATCACCGCAGGATCGTCGACAAGCTTTTCGCCCTGATGGTTGGTGACGTAGAAGGCATCGCGGACGTCGCCACCGATGGTATTGATGCGCGCCGAGTGGATATCCCAGCCCAGCGTGGAGAGGCGGTGCGTCAGCCGGTAGAGGAGCCCGGAGCAGTCTCGAGCACGCACCTCGATCACGGTGCGCGCCTCGGAAACATCGTTGTGGACGCGCACATCCGCCGCCGAAAGATCTGCTTGGGGGAGCTTTCCACGCCGCTGGAGGAGGCTCTCCACGGTAATCTGCCCCGACAGCACCCCCTTGAGATCGCGCTCGATCTCGGCGCGTTCGAAGGATCGAAGGCGCCGGCCATCCCGGTCCACCCAGAGCGTATCGATGGCGATCCCTGGCTGGCCCTCGCGCGTGAAGACCTGCGCGGCGTGCACGTTCACGCTATGCGCGTAGAGCGCCGCCGCGATCTTGCTCAGCAGGCCCGGCTGCGGATCGTCGAAGGTACACAGGGTCAGCGTTGTGAAATCGCGCCCGGGCGAATCGAGGAACTCGACGACCGGTCCCTCTACCTTCACGCGCTCGACAAGCCGGATGTGCTGCGCGATCACCTCCGCCGGCGTGTTGAGCAGGTAGGAGGGCGGCATGGCATTGCAGTGCTCCTGGACCGCCTCGGGAGGGAGATTCTCGAGCGTCAACTCGCGCTGCATGCGCCGCCGCCGGCGCTGCACACGGACCATCAGGTCCTCCTCCGGCTCCGGCGCGGTGATGGCGTGGTGCGCGCGATAGTAGAGATCCTCCAGGAAGCGCTCTTGCACGGGAGTCCAAACCCCACCGCCGGTGGCGCGCAGATCCGCGTAGGTGAGCAAGAAGAGGCTGTTGAGCTGCTCGGCAGTCGCAACCGTCGCCGTGAAGTCGCGAATCACCTGTGTCTCGGTGAGGTCGCGCAAGCGCGCCGTGTCGGACATCAGGAGATGGTGGCGAACCAGGAAAGCGACCATTTCGGCGGCCTCGGGGTCGAGGCCCAGACGCAGCGCAACCGCGTGGGCCTCGGTGGCGCCCACTTCCGCGTGACGCGCGCCCTCGGTGCGCTTGCCAATGTCGTGTAGGAGCGCTGCCAGGAAGAGAAGGTCGAGACGCTGCAGTTCGGAAAACGCCTGCGCATAGGCGCGCTCGGGCGCGGCACTGGCGCGCGCCTGCTCCAGGAAACCAACGACGCGAAGCGAGTGCTCGCCAATAGTGTACTCGTGGACGAGCGCCTGGGGAACGAGGCGGAGTGCCTCGCCGAACTCCGGCACCAGGCGCTGCAGCACGCCCCAGCGTGTCATCTGCCGCAGAACCGCCTCCACCCCGGTGGCATCGCGTAGCATCTCGAGAAAGAGGCGTCCGGCAGCGCCCCCGGATGGCTCTGGAGGCAGATCGCTCGCCACCGCCAGGATGCGCTCGCCCAGATCGGCGCACAGCGGCAGCCCATACACCTGACTATGGCGGAATAGCGCCACGATGCTCGCCAGGTCCGGCCAGGTGGCGCTCGGATCGGCTGTATCGATCTCGCCCTCTTTGACCACCAGGCCGTCGGTGAGCGGGAGCATTCGCCGGCGCAGGCGCTCGCCGACGCGCACCGCCCCGGCGTGGATCCACTCCGCGTGCGCGAAGTAGTCGGTCATCAGCGCGCGCCCGTCCGCATAACCAAGTGCCGCAGCCACCGCCTCCTGACGCTCTCGGCTGAGGCGGTCGAAACGACGCTCGCGTGCATAGTGCAAGGCATGACGCACGCGCAGGAGGAACTCGTGCGCCTCGGCCGCGCGCGCGCGTTCCCCGGGCTCGATATCGCCGATGGCAACCAGGTAGGCCCATGGATCGTCCAGGGGCTGGCTCGACTGGGCTCGGGCCGCCCACCCCATGAAGTGGAGATCGCGCAATCCGCCGGCGCACTCCTTGAGATCCGGCTCGGTGCAGTGAACCGAGCCGCCATACTTGCGTCGCAGGCGCTCGCGCTCGGCAAGCCGGTCGTAGAGGAAGGCAGCCGGGCGCATTGTGCGCAGCAACTCGGCATGGAAGCGACGCGCCAGCGCCTCGCTCCCGGCGATCAGACGGCCATCCAGCAGCGCCGTTCGCGTCTGCGGGTCCAACTCGGGGCAATCATCCAGGACGCGAAACGCATAGCCCACCTTGAGATCCGAGTGGACCGTGAAGACGTCCATGATCAGGAAGAACATGCGCCGGACGACGGCAGCGAGGTAGGGGTCCTCTTCCCCAGCGGCGATGAAGGCGACGTCAATATCGGACCGGGGGCAGAGCTCGCGCCGGCCATATCCCCCGGTGGCCAGGACGGCGATTTCGATCCCGGTTGGCGGAACATCGGCCTCCGCTTCGCGGCTGGCCAGGAGAAACAGCCGACGGATCACCGCATCGAAAAGCTCGGTGAGCGCCAGGCTGTGCGCCCGGCCCGAAGGAGACGCGCGAAAGGCGTCGCGCAGGCGCGCCTGCCCGGCGGCTACGAACTCCGCCAGCGCGCGCGAATCCGAACACTCATCCAGGGAGGCGGGGGCGTGTTTCTCTTCTGCCATCTTTCCTCGCGAACCAGGAGCCGTCTGAGGCCAGGCCGAAATGCCGCGGCCTGCCCAAACGTATCACACCCCTGGCACGCGTGTCAAGGCATCGGCGCACTCTGCCGGATCGGCATCACCCGGTCCAGATTGAGGAGACGCATCACCCGCATAGCGCGCTCGGATGCCGCCACGATGGCCAGCTTCCCTCCCCGCTCGCTACACAGCTTCACCGCCTTCATCAAGACGTTGATCCCGGTGCTATCCAGATAGGTCACTCTCCCCAGGTCCACTGCCAGGGAGTCTCGGCCCTGGCTCAGGAGCGAGAGGAGAGCTTTTTCGAACTCGGGCGCGGTAGCGAGATCCACCTCGCCTGCCAAAACCACGACCGGCGGAGTGCCTTCGACAATGGTCACCGTCAAATCGGCCGGTCCTTCCCTCGCGACCACCTGGCCATTGCCCTCCATCACTATCTCCACGGGCCCGGCCACCACAGGGTGTCACCTCCATGCTCCACCCCGGCAGACGCGCCCGACATCGCAAACCCACCGCTCCGGCGGCTGCCCGTCCGGCGGCACGCCTTCATGCCAACTGGCAACACCCTATATTCCCAACCGGACGCCTCCGCAAACGCCGGTCGAGGGCATACGGTGTGGCTACATCCGGGCCCGCCGGGCGCGACCCGAGAGCGAAAGCATTCGTGTTTGACCCACGGGCGGAAGGGGTAGGCTGGAGGGGTACACCACCCCGCGAAACCCACGAGAGGGGGAATCTCATGGAGAGGGAATCGACCCAATCACGGTGGGCGATCAATCCGCGTCGCGCCCTGGCGCTGCTGCGGATCACGTTGGGGCTGCTCCTCCTCGGCGCGTTTCTTGAGAACTACCAGAAGGGGTTGTACACGGCGGAGACCTATGCCGGGTACATTGAGAGCCTGATCACACGCGGGGCAACGCCCGATTTCTGGAAAGGCGCCCTGCAGACCCTCGCAGAGCACGCTGCCACAGTTGCTCCCCTGCAGGCGGTCCTCGAGCTGAGCCTCGGTGGCCTCCTTTTCCTCGGTCTTCTCACCCGCCTGGCCGCCGGAACGACGTTCCTCCTCCTCAGCGCGCGGTGGCTCTCCGAATGGGGCATCGCGTCGGTCGGGGAAATGGCTTTTCCCATGATTGTCGCGCTGCTTCTCGCATTCAGCAACGCGGGCCACTGGGCCGGGCTCGACGGCGTCCTGTCGCGCCGCCGGCCAACCCTCACCTTCGGCTAGCCTCCCCAACGGCGGCGCCCCCTCACGCCACCCGGTACTCTCGGACCCTTTCAGGGTCCCAATTGTATCCTGGCCACAAGACCCAGGGTCAGGAGACCCTGGGCTAGGATGTCGGACGCCTCCGGCATCCTCCGAGTCTCCCCGAGCAGTCTGACCACGATCCCAGGTAAGGCCCACGATCCCAGGCACGCGCCGCTGAACTTGACGCGCCCGGGAATGCGTGGAACAGTAGGAGTACCCCGCGCGCGATGGAAGAGACTCATGGGTAGCAGGCGCGCGGAGTAGGCACGGTTTAGGTACGCCCGCTTTGCGGGAAGAATAGGGAGATGGACGCGCCAGCGTCCGGGTGCGGTTTGCAGCGCCTTCTTTGCCGGCGGGCTAACCCGGTTGGCTTCCGTTCGGCGGGTGAGGAGAACATGGACAAAGAGCTTCTCCAAAAGTGGTTCTACCAGATGAAGCTGATCCGCGTCTTCGAGGAACGATGCGCGGAGCTGTATGCCTATGGCAAGATTGGCGGCTTCCTGCACCTGTACATCGGTGAGGAGGCCATCGCGGTAGGGGCTCTGGCCGCGGTGACCGACGAAGACCACCTGCTGACCCACTACCGCGACCATGGGTGGGCCCTGGCCCGCGGAACCGACCCCAAGCCGCTGATGGCAGAGCTGCTGGGGAAGTCCACCGGTGTCAGCAAGGGCAAGGGCGGATCGATGCACCTGTGTGATCCGGAACGGAACTTCTATGGGGGATACGCCATTGTTGGCGGGCACCTGCCGCTGGCAACAGGCATCGGGTTCGCCATGCGCTACCAGGGGAGCGACCGGGTGGTTGTCGCCGTCTTTGGCGACGGCGCAACGAACATCGGGGAGTTCCACGAGGCGATGAACATGGCCGCCCTGTGGAAGCTGCCGGTGATCTTCCTGTGCGAGAACAACCTCTATGGGATGGGCACCGACGTCTCCCGGGCTTCGGCGGTGAGCAGCATCGCACAGAAGGCGTGCGCCTACGGGATGCCGGGCGAGCCGTGCAACGGCATGATCGTCTTCTCTGTGTACGAGACGATGCAGAAGGCCGTCGCTCGCGCCCGCGCCGGCGAGGGCCCCACGCTCATCGAAGCGAGAACCTACCGCTATCGCGGCCACTCGATGGCCGACCCGGAGCTATACCGCGACCGCGACGAGGTGGAGGAGTTCCGCGAGTGCTGCGACCCGATTGAGTATCTGCGCCGCAGGATCATCGAGCAGCAAGCGGCGACTCCGGAAGAGCTTGGCGAGCTGGAAAGGCGCGTGCATGCGGAGATCGACGAGGCGGTGCGCTTTGCCGAGGAGAGCTCGCCGCCGCCGTTGGAGTGGCTCTACGAGGATATCTACGTGAAGCCAATCAATCCAGAAGCCCGGAAGGAGGATCGCTAGCTATGCCTGAGATCACTTTTCGCGAGGCGATCCGCCAGGCGCTGCGCGAGGAGATGGAGCGCGACGACCGCGTCTTCCTCATCGGCGAGGATATCGGCGCCTACGGAGGCACCTATGCGGTGACCCGCGGCTTTCTGGAGCAGTTCGGCGAGCGCCGCGTCGTGGATGCCCCCATCGCCGAGGCAGGGATCATCGGCACGGCGGTCGGCGCGGCCCTGGTGGGCCTGCGTCCGGTCGCCGAGATGATGAGCGTCAACTTCACGCTGCTCGCGCTCGACCAGATCGTCAACCACGCGGCGAAGATCCACTCGATGTTCGGTGGCCATTTCTCCGTGCCGATGGTCATCCGCATCAACACCGGCTTCGGTCAACTCGCAGCGACGCATTCTCAGAACTTCGATCCCTGGTTTGCTTACGTGCCCGGACTGAAAGTCGTCTCGCCCGGCACACCCTATGATGCCAAGGGGCTGCTGAAGACGGCGATCCGCGATCCAGACCCGGTGGTCTACATCGAGCATGGCGCACTCTACAACCTGAAGGGGGAGGTGCCCGAGGAGGAGTACGAGGTACCCCTCGGAAGCGCCGAGGTGAAGCGCGAAGGCCACGACGTCACGATTGTGACCTACGCGCGCATGCTCCAGGTGTCGCTCCGGGCGGCCGCCCAGCTGGAGGCAGAGGGGATCTCGTGCGAAGTGGTGGATCTGCGCAGCCTGCGCCCCATCGACACGCCGACGTTGCTGGAGTCATTCAAGAAGACGAACCGGGCGGTGGTGGCCGAGGAGGCGTGGCGCACCTTGGGCATTGGCGCGGAGATCGCGGCGCGCATCCAGGAAGAGGCGTTTGATTACCTGGATGCACCGATTGCCCGCGTGGCGCAGCCGGAGGTACCACTCCCCTACGCGCGCGAGCTGGAGCGAGCCGCGATCCCAGACGAAGGCGACGTGATTCGGGCGGTGAAAGAGCTGCTCGGGGCCTAGCGGCCAGAACGGGGCGTGGTCGCGGGTCCGGCCACGCCATATCACCTATCCTGAAGGGGGCACCATGGCGACAAAGGTCATCATGCCGAAAATGGGATATGACATGGAAGAGGGCAAGATCGTCCGCTGGCTCAAGGACGAAGGCGCCCCCGTCCACCGTGGCGAGGATATCGCGGAGATCGAGACGGAAAAAGTCAACATCGCCATTCAAGCGTATGGCGACGGCGTCCTCCGAAAGCATGTCGCCAAGGAGGGAGAGACGGTACCCGTCGGGGCGTTGATCGCCGTCATTGGCGATCCCGACGAGCCGATTGACCTGGAGGCGCTGCGCAAGGAGACAGGCGAAGAGGGCGAGATCACCGAGGATACGGTGGGCGCCGGCGAAGGCCGGGAGGCAGTGCCCGAGGTGGCCTCCGCCGGGGCGCAGGCGCTGGCGGTCTCCGGGGGTACGCCGGAAGCTCCGATGCCCAAGGAAGAGGCCGCGGCCGCCGCCGCTCCACAGGAACGTCTCAAAGTCTCGCCGCTGGCCAGCCGCCTCGCCGCCGAAAGAGGCATCGACCTGCGCCAGGTGCAGGGAACGGGCCCGGGCGGGCGGATCACCCGCGATGACGTTCTTCACTTCGCCGAACAGGCCGCCGCTCCGAAGCCCGCCGCCCCCGAGAAGCGACCCGTTCAGCCGGCGGCCCAGGTCACGCCAGAAGGTCTGGCCCCCATGCGCCAGGCGATCGCGCGGCGCATGGCCCAGAGCAAGCGGGAAGCCCCCCACTTCTACGTCACCATCGCCATTGAAATGAACGAGGCGCTGAAGCTGCGCGACACCATCAACAGCGTGGCGGACGACGCCTCGCGCGTGAGCGTCAACGACCTGGTGGTGAAAGCCGTGGCTGGCGCCCTGGCCACCCATCGAGAGTTCAACGCGCGCCTGGTGGAGGATCGCCTGACCCAAGAGGAGGCGATCAACATCGGTATCGCCATCGCCCTGCCGGATGGGCTGGTCGCGCCCGCGCTGATGCATTGCGAGGAGAAGAGCCTCACGCAGATCGCTCGTGCCAGCAAGGATCTGATTGCCCGCGCCAAATCGGGAGGGTTGCGCCCGGAAGAGCTGACCGAGGCGACTTTTTCGACCAGCAACATGGGGATGTTCGACGTGGAGAGCTTCTCCGCGATCATCGTTCCGCCCCAGGTGGCGATCCTGGCGATCGCGAGCGTGCAGGAGACGCCGGTCGTACGCAACGGGCAGGTAACCGTAGCTCAGATCATGAAGGTCACGCTCTCGGCAGACCATCGCGCCGTGGATGGCGCCCAGGCCGCGCTCTTCCTTCAGGAGGTACGAAAGCGCCTGGAAAATCCGGCGTTGCTACTCGTCTAGCCACGCCACGGCGCGCGCGGGCGAACCATCCAGGCCGGCCAGGGGGAGCGGGAGCGCCGCGAACCAACACGTCTCCGCGGGGATGCACGCCAGATTCGCCAGGCCTTCGACGACCACGATGCCTTTTGCCAGCAGCTCCTGGTGCACGCCGTGATCCTCCTCGGCGGAGAGGGAGGGCGTCTCCACGCCAAGCAGAGCAATGGGCAGCTCGGCCAGCCAGCGCGCGGCATCCAGAGTGAGACCGGGAAACTCCGTGTAGTAGCCGGGCTTGCCAAAGAGGAGATCCCAATCGGTGCGCAGGAGGAGGCGGTCGCCCGCCGCGAGGCCAGGCGCGCGCTCACGCAGGGCTTCACGCGTGATTTGCCTCAGGCCGGTGCAATCCACCACCCGCGCCGGCCCGAGGCACGCCGCCAAGGGAATCGCGTCCACACCGGCGCCGCCAGGATCCAGATGCGCCGGCGCGTCGATGTGCGTGCCCGCGTGCGTTCCCAGCGAGACCCGGTGCACCGCGTACGTGCCATCCCCTACCGGCTCGATGGTGATCTCGGGATCGCCCGGATAGACCGGCATCCCCGCGTGGATAGGGAGCGTGAGGTCGATCACCCGGCCCCCGGCGGGAAGTGGAATGCCCCGCGGCCAGCTGCCTGCCATGCGTGCCTTTCAGAAAGCGTTCCGGAGAGATCCCAGGTAACTCGCGCTCGCTTCCGGCGAATCAACTTGCGAAGCGGGTTCACCCGGTCCGAGCAGGCCCGCATGGGGTGTGCCTCTCCCCGCTGGGAAGGCAACCCCATGCGGAGCGATCCTACTTCCCCATCGCCTTGAGCTTCTCGAGGCAGCGCTTCACGGCTTCCAGCGGCGGGTAGAGATCGCTCTCGTACTCGACAATGTACCACCGGGTGCCGCCGATGCTCTCGCAGAGCCGGAAGACGTTCTGCCAATCGACGCTATCGTCGCCGATGAGCGGCTTGTAGCCGGCGTTGGGGTCGTCCAGGCCGGTCTTGTACGGCTTGAGGTGCACGGTGACCGCGCGGCCAGGATAGCGCTCCAGGATCGGCGCGGATTCGGCGCCACCACGCAGCGCATTCCCGGTATCGAGCTGCATAATCACTTCCTTCTTCGTGTTGCTGAAGAAGGTGTCCCACGGCCACTCACCATCCAGCGTCTGGAACTCGGTGTAGTGGTTGTGGTAGCCGGTCTGCATCCCATGCTCGGCGAGCTTATCGGCGAGGTTGTTCATGAACTCGGCGAGCTTCAGCCAGTCTTGGCGCGTCTTCGTCAGGTCGCCCGGAAAGCCGGGGATGATCACGTACTGATTGCCCACGGCTTTGTTCAGGGCGATCGTCTCCGCAAGCTTGTCGTCCTGCACCATGGCGAAGGGCGTGTGCCAGCCACAGCAGACGAGGCCGAACTCATCGAGCAGCTTGCGCAGCTCCTCGCCCGAAAGCTTCGGCGGGCCGGCAAACTCAACGCCCTCATAGCCCATCTCCGCGACGGCCTTCAACGTGCCGCGCGGATCACGGTCCAGGTCATGCCGAACGGAATAAAGCTCGAGACCAATCGGTATCCTTGCCATCGTTCCTCCTCTGGAGCGCAACAGCGCTTCGAACCAGCGCTACGGCTCTCCAGAGGGGAGGTTCGCTAGGGGCAGAGCCCTTCCTGCCCTTGCCGCCAGTATGCGCGCGGGAGCATACCACGTTGTCGCTCGCCATCGTGGCGTGCGGCAAGCGGAAGAGGGAGCACCCTACCAGAGGAGGACACCGCCAATGGTGACGACGGAGGTGTCGGCCTCATCCGCCGGGCAAACAGCGTAGGCGACGCGCTCGCCCGCCGTCTCGCCGAGGAGGCGCAGCGCCAGGTAGATGGAGGAGACGCCGCAGACGTTGTTCGCGTTCTCGCACCGCTCGATCGCTTCGAGGAACCCCTCCGCGTCGCCTGCGCACACGTGTGCCAGCAGCGCATCATCGGCGCTCCGCAGGTGTTCCTTGCCGAGGGCATCGAGCGGCGCGCCTCCGAAAGCAGGGCCAACATGCGCCAGGTCGGCCGCCGCGACCACGACCACCTGCCGGTCGCGCGTGCTTTCTGCCACCACCTCGAGGAAGCGGGGAATAACCGAGGCTTCCCACCCCTCCTGGCGATGGCGCAACGGGCCGCACAGCACGGGAAGCACCTCGCACGGCTCGCCGCCTCGGATGTAGTGGAGCCAGACGGCCGCCAGCTCGATGGAGTGCTCATCGCGGTGAAACAGCTCGCCGGCAAAGAGCGCGTCCTCCCCGATGGCCGCAGCGAGGGCATCGACCACGGTGGTGCAGGTGGGGAGCACGCCGAAGGGGGTGGCATAGCTCTGCCGCGTCAGCGTCACCTCTCCTTCCCCGCCGTGATGATCCGTGCCGAGGAGGATCACCAGGTCCGCGGCGCGCACCGCTTCGGCCGCCTCTGCCCACACGCGGGCGTAGACCGCGCCGCCGCGCTCGTAATCGATGTGTGGCGAGATGAGCCCGCGCACGCCAGGGGCCGCCGGCGCCGCTCCGGCTTCCTGCTCGAAGCCGTGCAGAAGGGCGCGCAGCTCCTCGGGTTCGGCCGGATAGGAGAGGCCGGCCAGGCTGGGCTGCCGGAAGGGCTCGCTGCGAAACTCGGAAACGGCGGCGGCACGCGCCTGGGCGTAGCGCTCGTTATCCAGGAGCAACGCGTCATCCAGGGCCTCGACAAGATCGGTCAGCAAATAGAGTGGGAGCTGCCAGCCATAGCGGATGGAAACCGCAGCCGCCAGCCCGGCCACATCGCGCGTGCCGTCGCACAGCGCCAGGATCGGCGCCACCTCTCGCGGGATGAACACGGCCTTCCCGCTCAACTCCAACGGGTCTCGGAGCAGAAGCAATGGCTGCCCCTCGTGTACCACCGGCCGGATATCGAGAGGCCGGAGTTTGGGGTGTTCGCTGCCGTTGGTTCCGATGGTACGCCTCCGTTTCACGTCGCGAGTGAGCTGAAGAGAACCTCGACATTCACTAATCTAACGCTCGCAGCGTTGGATTTGTTGCACCTTCCACCCCGTGCTAGCTGAAGAGAACCTCGACGTCATGACGGTCGAGCGACTTGAAGATGCCCGACTCCTCCTGGATCAGCTGGGACACCAGATTTCGCTTGGCTTCCTGGAGCTGCAGAACCTTCTCCTCCACCGAGTCGGCCATGATGAGGCGGTAGACGAAGACGGGCTTCTCCTGCCCGATGCGGTGCGCGCGGTCGGCGGCCTGCATCTCGACCGCCGGGTTCCACCACGGGTCGATATGGATCACATAGTCGGCGGCCGTCAGGTTCAGCCCGAATCCACCCGCCTTCAGGCTGATCAGGAAGAACGGCACGTCGGGGTTCGTCTGAAACTCATCCACGCGCGCCGACCGGTCGCGCGTGCTGCCATCCAGGTAGGTGTAGGGCACCCCGCGTGACTCGAGCGCCTCCGCCACGAGCTGGAGCATCTGGGTAAACTGCGAGAAGACGAGCGCCTTGTGCCCCTCGGCGCGCAGCGTCTCCAGGAGCTCCAGGAGCTCATTGAACTTGCCCGAGGAGCCACGGAAGCTGGAGTCTACCAGCCGGGGGTGATTGCAGACCTGTCGCAGGCGGAGCAGGCCTTCCAGGATCTTCATGCGCGCCCGATCCATCCCCTCCTCCTCGATGAGCCCGAGAAGGGTAGCGCGGTAGTAGTCGCGGAAGCGCTCGTACGCCTTTCTCTGCGCCGGCTCCATCTCGCAGTAGACGACGCGCTCGGTACGCGGCGGGAGATCGGTGGCGATCTGCGCTTTGGTGCGCCGCAAGATGAACGGGAAAACGAGGCGGCGCAAGAGGCTCGCAGTCTCCTCGTTGCGCTGATTCTCAATCGGCAGGGCGAACTCCTTACGGAAGAACTCCAGACTCCCCAACAGGCCCGGATTGAGGAAGGCGAACTGCGACCAGAGCTCCAGGGTGGTGTTCTCCACCGGCGTGCCTGTGAGCGCCAATCGGTGGTCCGCCTGGAGGCGCCGTGCCGCGCGCGCCGTCTGCGACAGCGGGTTCTTGATCGCCTGCGACTCGTCCAGGATGGCGTAGTGGAATCGATAGCTGCTGAGCGCCTCGATATCGCGCAGCATCACCCCGTAGGTGGTCAGGATCACGTCGTATTCGCTCAGCTCCGCCAGGGTCTGGTCGCGCTGGCCATCAGCATAGATGAGGGTGCGCAGTTCAGGCGTGAAACGGGCGGCCTCGCGTTGCCAGTTGAAGAGGAGCGAGCGCGGCATCACGATCAGGGAGGGCGCCGTTGCCTCCCCCCGCTCCTTCAGCGACTGGAGAAGCGCGAGCGCCTGGATCGTCTTGCCGGTGCCCATGTCGTCCGCCAGGCATCCCCCGAGCCCGTACTCGTGGAGGCAATGGAGCCAGTCGAAGCCGGCCTTCTGATAGGCGCGCAACTCGCCGCGAAAGCCACTGGGAACGGGCTGGCTCTCGATCCTCGTCAGGTCGCGCAATCGCTCGCAGCGCCGGCGGAACTCATCATCGACGCGCGGGTCATCCGCATCGCGCAGCAGCTCATCGAGCACAGTGAGCTGGTGCGAGCCCACGCGCATCTTCCCGCCCTCATCGCCCACGATGCCGAGGAGACGCCGGTAACGTTCGATCCAGTCTGAGGGAAGCATGCCCACGGAGCCATCCGCCAGCTTGATGTAGCGCTCGCGACGCCGGATCGCCTTGGCAACATCCTTCCAGGAGGCATCCAAATCGCCGAACTTCACCACCGCCTCGAGATCGAACCAATCGATCCCGGAGGAGACAGAGAGCGAGAGCAAAGGCCGCGCGCGGTTGACGCGCACGGAGGTGATCGCTTCCTCTCCGAAGATCTGATAGCCCGCTTCGACCAACCTGGGGATCTGATGGATGAGGAAATCGACGGCCGTCACGCCCTTGCGGAGCACAAACTCACCGGGCGTGTCTCCGCGCTTCAGCCCGAAGCCGCTCATCGCCCTCCAGGCGGCGTCTTCCACCTCGGGCTGGCGATACACGCGCACCAGGCTGCCATCCGGGCAAAGAGACACGCTATACTCGGGCGCGTGCGGCGCAAAGCTAAGTTCGATATCGGCGTAGCCGAAGGCGAGGCGCGCCACCAGGCCTTCTTCCCCCTCCTGAAGGTAGACGCGTTTCACCGGGTCCTCGCGCACTTCGCGCGAGATCTCAAAGTGTCCTGCGAGCTCCACCTGCTCGGCAAGGGGAATGAGGTACTCCTGGGTGAACTCCGAGATCTCATCCTCGGGGATCGTCAGACCATCCTCCGAGAGAAACGCCTGCACCAGCTCCGTGGGCTGGGAGATGGAAAAGAGCGCCGTATCACTCAGGATCCAGATTGGCGACCGTCCCACGATCTGGGCATCGTGGATCGGTACGGTTTCCAAGCGCCCGTGCCGTCTGGCAGCCAGCGAGAGACACACGCCCTCGGGGACGCGCTCCGCGACGACGACCAGGCGCGCCTTCTCCGAATCGACTTCGATGGGGGCCCGCAGCTCACCATCTATGTCTAGCTGGAAGACGGGGCAAGCAGACAGGAACGGCGCAACTATCTTGGTGACGGGCTCCGAGTAGTAGAAGGAACTGGTTGTCACGAGCGCCGCGGCGGCGACCAGATTGGGCGAAGCGTTGCGAATGCCACTGAAATCAACGCGAGAATAGATCTCTCGGGCTTTCCGATGCAGCCCGTTCTCATAGAGGAACCGGGCCAGATCTGCCGGCGACTCGGGTAGCTCATCGGGCAACCCCCGCGCAGGCACCAGGAATGGCCGAATCCGGAAGCTATTATTCAGCCTCCCCACTCCGAACACCAGGACGCCCCGCACACTGGAAATAGCGGAGCCCTTTCTCGCATCAATCGCCTGCGTAAGCACATCCTGCCAGAGCCGGATCGGGTGTGCCAGCAGATGGCCTTCCAGAGCATGGCATGCCGCGATCGCATGCTCGCACGGATCGCCCACGCACCGGCCACAGGTACACTGCGCACCGATCCCGTTCTCATCCAGCACGATTTCCACGGTCTGGGCCGGCTTGCCCTGCGGTGTCACGCGCACAACGGCAGACTGGGGCCTGACCTCATCCACCTCGGTCAAGCCCCTGGAGTAAAGATGGAAGCCCCTCGAATAGACGCCACCCCGATTCCACGACCACCGAACAATTTCGCTAAAGTGTGCCGCACGCAGAACTCGCCGCAAAGCCGATCCTTCCACATAATCCCCACGGCTTCGATGCCGTGTTCCCGAGGCCCCGTGTTCCGCCCTATCGCGCTGAGTATGCTCGTACTCCATTGGCCGGGCGAATCGAATGGCTAGTAGACTAGGATACCGCGTCAAAGCCATGACGTCAAGCAGGGATGCGCTGAAATTGGAATTCCGAGATAAGGAGAAGGCCGGCCGCACGCGCGGAGCTCGAAGCTCCGCGCTGCTTTCCGGCAAAGCCCTTTCGGGGCTCCCCCTCCCAGCCAGCGCCGTTTTGAGACATCTGGGAGTATCCCCAATCCAGCCCGGCAGGGCTTCGCTTGCAAGCAGCGCGGTGATTTATCGCCGCGCCCCGGGTTGCGCCCTGCCTCCGAGGCTTCGGATTCCTTATGTCGGAACCTCAGGCACTGAAAACGCCGATACCACAGATGAAGGGGGGCAGACACGGATGGAGAGGTTGGGCCCCCTGGGCCATCCGTTCCCTTCGGGGGCCTCCGCAAGTCGCTCGCGGTGGCTCCCCTTCCCTGCGGCCGGCGCGGGGCCGGAAGGCAGGGAAGGGGCCGGGGGTTAGGCGAGTTGCTGCCAGCAGCGCGTCACCTCTCGGGGAGCCATCATCCCGCCATGCGAAAATCGATCTGTCGCGGCGGCGGGCATTCGCGGCGCACGCGCTCTTTGAGAGCGTCATCGATCGGCACCCCCTCGGCGGCGGCAATGCGTCGCTCTTGCAGTCGGTACCAGAGATCGGAGAGCGCCACCTCCCCCTCACGCATGTCGGGCACCTCAATGCCTCCGAGAAGGATTGACTCGACGCGGTCGAGCTCACCGGCATCCAGGGCAGCGCGAGCTTCCAGAAGGCGGACGCGCCCATGCCCGCGGAGTTCGGGAGAGAGCCGGTCCACCAGCGACAGCGCCTCCGCCGGTCGGCCGGCTTCGATGAGCGCCTGGCAGCACTCCACGGCAAGCGGCCGGCACTCCGGCGCCAGCGCGTGCGCCTGGAACCAGAGGTCGGCAGCGTCCCCTGCTCGCTTCTCGTGGGCTGCTAGAACGGCCAAACAACGCAGCGCCCATGCCGAGGGCGCCAGCGCAAGCGAGCGCTCCCATGCCTGCCGGGCGGCCTCCACTTCGCCGGTGCTATAACGCATCACCCCCAGGTGGAGCCATGAGAGCCAATGGTCCCCGCGGCCGGCAGTCACGGCTTCATCCAGGAGCGCGCGCCACTCATCCTGGACGAGCCATGCCCCTGGGGTCTTGCCCGGATCCCCGGCTGGCAGCGCGCCCTCCTCCAAGAGCGCGAGCCAGGGTACCTGATCCTCGCCCAGAGAGGCATCGTCGAAGGGGATCGCCTTCGGAAAAGACGCCGTCTCGCCGGCACGCGCGCGCCGGAGCCGTTCGAGCGCCCCCCAGCCGGAGCCGCGGCTCAGAATCTCGTCGGGAGGCGCTTCCAGCGCCGGCTGGACACGCGCCCACTCCGCGCGCACGCGCTCGTCGGGGAGCATTGCCTCCAGGCGCTCATCCACCGCGTCGCGCGCCTGTTGCCAATCGTTTCCGTGGACCTTCGCTGGATCGGCTTCCATCAACCCATAGACCTCCACCCAGGAGATCTCGGATTGAGGCGGCATGGGGAAGCACTCGTACTGGGTGCGCGCCACCCCCGCCTGGATCTCGCAGTAGGCGTAGCCCGGTTCCGCGAGGAACTCCTGCCAGCGCTGGCCGCCAGGGCCCATCCCCCACACGAAGAGCTTGCGCCCGCGCAGGCGCTCGGTGGAGCTCTGGATCAGCCCGCGGCCTTCGGCATCCAGGGCCGCGATCCACGGCCGGCGCCCGTCAGGAATATCGAAGAAGTAGTCGCAGGCGCGGGGCGCGTTCGTGGGATAGGTGGCATCGAACCCGGGGCCATCGGGGATCGCCACGCGGGCGAACTTGCCGGCATAGCTAAAGTTGTAGGCGCCATCCGCCGGCACGATCACGCGCACGTCCTCGCGCTGCGTTACGGCGATGTTCGACCACCAATAGCTCGGGATCTCGCGGTTGTGCGGGTTCAAGAGGCGCACGCGCGCGAAGAGGAACGGCGAGCCATCCGGAAGCCAGAAGTCGAGCTGATAGGGCGCCTGGCGGATACGCTCCCACTCATAGAGGCGCAGGATGGGCGCGCCATGGGGTGACGTCGCGCGCGCCGCGAAGAGGGGCGCGCAGGTGAACGGCGTATGCCCGCGAATGCCGAAGTTCCACTCCACGCCTCCGGCAAACCAGGCGTTGCGCACGGCCAGGTTGCCCGGCTGGAAGACGGGATTGCGATAGAGCAGCTCGCGCCCGGTAGGCTTATGGATCAGCGACCAGAGCCGCCCGCCCAGGTCGAGCAGGAAGGTCGCACGCAGCCATTCATTCTCCAGCACAGCCACCCGAAGGGGCCTCGGCTGGCGCTGGCGGTCATAGTCGTCCTGGAGACGATAGGGCAGGATTCCAACGTCACATCCATAGCCGAGGTAGCGCCGCGCCTCCTCCGGCACGCTCTCGTCCACTTTGATCTCCGCGTGGACGCTGGCGGGTGGTCTTAGCGGAGGCAGCGGGTTCTTTCCGCCCAGCCGCGCCGCCGGAATGACGTATTCTTCGACACGTAGTTCAGACATCGACACCTTCCACCGTTCTGGTTCCTGGCGTTCGCCCCTCACTGCAAGGCCGGCCAACTCCGGACCTGGATCCGCTTCTTCCACACCCCCACGGCAGGGAGGTCCAGAGCGCGCCATTCTCGGGAGTCGCTCGCGATTCGCCTGGTCACAAGCTTCCGCGCGCGACGGGGGTTTCCTCTCGTAAGAGATCACGGCAGCCGCCAGAAACGCAGCCCTTCTCGTGGAAGCCCTTGACAAGCGTGCGAATGGCCATTATAATACGCCAGACAACCGCATACTGACGGTGCAGGTCCCGGCGTTCGCGGACGCCGGGTGAAATGGGGAAGCCGGTGAGATTCCGGCACAGTCCCGCTACTGTGTGGGCGCACGCCCGAGTCAGACACCCAGCCTGTAACTGGTCATTCAGCCCTTCGCGAGAAAGGCGCTGGTGACACTCCGGATCACTCGATCGGGCTATCTGGAAGATGGATTCTGGATTGTGCCCGCGGCTCGCCCATCACCCCTGCGGTGCGCGATGCGTGATCAGCATTCGGAGCAACCGGCCTCATCTTCATACCGAAGGTGGGGTTTTTTGTTGACCGCAGCGTCACAAGTGCCTCCAAGCGATTGGCTCGGGGCTCCCGCGCGCACGTTGGGACCGTGACCGGCACGTGGATGCCCCATCGTAGTGAGAGGAGTTCGTGAATGTATGCCACACTCTCCCGCTGCCGGCTTCGCTGGCTGCTAATCCCGCTGATCGCGGCGGTGCTGGCTCCCATGCCCTGCCTGGCCAGCGAAGACGAAGATCCCTCCGAGACCGAGGTGGTGGTGACAGCCACCCGACGGCGCCAGGCAAAGCAGACCGCGTCCGCCGCCGTCACCGTCATCACACGTGCCGAGATTGCGGCCTCGGGCGCTCCTACGGTCGCCGAGGTGCTTCGTGGCGCGGCCGGCATCGACATCCCGCGCCAGGGCCCGCTGGGCGCCGCGGCGCTGCCCAGCCTGCGCGGTTCGAGCGCCGGTCAGGTGCTCGTCCTGGTTGATGGCCGCCGCCTCAACAGCCCTCAACACGGGGATGTAGACCTCTCCGATATCGCTATCGAGAACGTGGAGCGGATCGAGGTGGTGCGTGGCGGTGCATCGGCGCTGTATGGCTCCGACGCCGTCGGCGGCGTGATCAACATCATCACACGAGCGCCTTCGGGCGAGCCGGAGGTCCGGCTTTCGCAGGGATATGGCTCCTTCAACACGCAGCTGCTCTCGGGGCTCTACTCCGGGAGCACCGGCCGCCTGCGCTACGCCCTCACAGCACAGCGCACCTCCGCGACCAATGACTTTGAGTACTTCGATCCCCAGGCGGGCCGCGAGCAGACCCGGAACAACGCCGGCTACCACTCATGGGATGCCAGCGTGAAGCTGGTCGCCGATCTGGGCGCGAGCCGCCAGCTCACCTTCTCTGCCGAGAGGAGCGACGCGGAGAAGGACCTGCCGGGCGCTACCTCGTATCCTACGCCCGCCGCAGAGCAGAGGGATCAGCGAACACTCCTTGATCTCCACTACCTGACCCCCCTGGGCGAGGGCGGCGACATCACCGGGCGGCTCTACCGCGTCGAGCAGGAGAATCGTTACCTCGATCCCGATTCGTTCCCTGCACCTACCGATGCCACCCACCGCACGGTGATGGATGTCGGCGAAGTCCTCGGGCACTCGCGCCTCTCGGGCAATCAGGTCCTCACCTATGGGATCGAGGCCCGCAACCAGCGCCTGAAGAGCAGTATGGTCGGGCAGCACTCCCGCACAACCGCCGCCGTTTTCGTGCAGGATCAGTTGGAGCTGGGGCGTTTCCAGGCCATCCCCGGAATCCGCGCCGATTTCGCCAAGGGGTTCGAGGGTGAGATCAGCCCCAAGCTTGGCTTGGTCTACCAGGCAAGCGAGCAGGTAACGCTGCGCGCCAACGTGGGCCGGTCGTTCCGCGCGCCCACGCTCAACGACCTCTATTGGCCATCCGATTCCTTCTCGACGGGGAACCCGAACCTGCGCTCCGAGCACGCCGTTACGGCGGATATCGGAGCGACGTGGCGGCCGGCGCCCTCGCTGGAACTCGATGCGACGGCGTTTACCCATCGCGTCTCTGACCTCATCTCCTGGCAGCCCGGAGTCGTCGCGCCCGATAAGTGGTCGCCGGTGAACGTGGGCAAGGCGCGCATCCGCGGGATCGAGGCGCTTGCCACGTGGAAGGCGAGCGAGCGCCTCCAGCTGAGCGCGAACATGACCTATCTGGACGCGCGCGACCGCAGCGGCGCCCCGGATACTGATGGCAAGCGGCTGATCATCAAGCCGGAGTTTCTCGCCAACGCCGGGGCCACCTACCGCCTGGGGAAGTGGGTGGCCGGCGTTGATGTGCGCTACACGGGCCGGCGCCCCGCCGACCAGAAGAACGAGCACTACCTCGGGGCGGCGCTGGTGACCGACTTGCGCCTGGAGGCCCCCCTCGGAGGGGCGGTGACCGCGGCAGTGCATGTGAGCAACCTCTTCGACGAGCGGTATGAGGCGCAGCCCGGCTACCCGCTTCCGGGCCGGGCCATCACTCTGCGTCTGTCGGAGAGATGGTAACCAGAGCATGAAGCAGAACCCCGCCCCTTCCCTGCCTGGCAGGCAGCGGGGCGGGGTTCTCCCGCCCACTCCCAGGTCGCCGGGCCCAGCGACCTGGAATCTGATACAAAAGGGTATTGCAAGAATCCACAGATTGTGGTAAGATAGGGTCACGCTACGGAGGGATACCCAAGTGGCCGAAGGGGGAGCATTGCTAATGCTCTAGGGGGGCGATAAGTTCCCGCGAGGGTTCGAATCCCTCTCCCTCCGCCAGAATGCGTCGAGCTCACCGAGAGGTGTGGCGGGAAAGCAGATGATGCGCCTGTAGCTCAGTGGATTAGAGCGCTTCCCTGCGGAGGAAGAGGCCACGCGTTCGAGTCGCGTCAGGCGCGCCAGATCAGAGCAATGGCACCAGAAATGGTGCCGTTGTTTTTTTTGGTTGGGCGTAAGACCGCCCTTCCCCGGATGCAGAGTTCACCTTCACCCGTCAGGGAGCGGATCGTTGGCGAAACGCTCCTCGGGCAGAGAGACTGAACGCCCGGCCCGGCGGGGCAAGCGATCCCTTTCAGTCCTCTACATAGCGAGGGTGGGATTGGAACCTGCGTGGCCCGCAACAATTGCGCGCCCACAGACCACTTTCAGTCCTCTACATAGCGAGGGTGGGATTGGAACCGTGAGGCCGGGTGTCGTTCTCCACGAACATAGTATACTTTCCGTCCTCTACATAGCGAGGGTGGGATTGGAACGGC
>Ga0116166_1000448_pt1 | contig 39609 bp, 40 predicted proteins | sample AD_JPNMR2_MetaG_FD_89884 | JGI IMG/M metagenome (GOLD analysis project Ga0116166, IMG submission 89884) | Active sludge microbial communities of municipal wastewater-treating anaerobic digesters from Japan - AD_JPNMR2_MetaG | ecosystem: Engineered > Bioreactor > Anaerobic > Digestate | place...
ATGAAGATTGAACCATATCTTATAGCTTCATCCGTAAATGTAATTATTGCTCAAAGGCTTGTCAGGAAATTGTGTGATAATTGTAAAACTCTAAAACCTGTTTCAGGAGGTATCTTTAATTTAGAAGAAGCTTATTTTGCAAATGGATGTAAACAATGTAACTACACTGGTTATTCCGGAAGAATCGGAATTTTTGAAGTTATTGAGTTAAGTGAAAAGACAAGAAATTTTATATATAAATTTGAATCTGCTCAAAATTTAGTAGAATCAATTAAAGCTGATTGCAAGAGAACTCTTCCATCAAATGCAGTTAGACTAATAAAAAATGGAACTACAAGTATCTCTGAAGTTCTAAAGATAATGGAATGATTAAACTCAAAAAGAAAGAGATTTTAAATTTTACTTTTGAACTATCAATTCTAATAAACCAGAATTATCTCATTCAAGATGCATTATCAATTATCAGTAAATCTAAACTATCTAAAAATTTGCGAAAAATGGTTGTAAATTTATCTAAAAGAATAAAAGAGGGGTCAAGTTTTAGTAATGCCCTCAAGGAGGAGAGTAAAAGTTTCAGTAATTATTATATTTCTTCTATAAAAAGTGGTGAGGAATCAGGTAATATTGGTAAATTCCTTGAAAACATTTATACATTCCTTGAAAAACAAGAAAAGTTTGAAAGAAAAATGAAAAATGCAAGTTTTTATCCTTTTTTTGTTTTGATTTTAGCGGTGTTTGTAGTAATTGCTTTAACTTCATATATTGTTCCTATGATTGTTGATCTAGTTAAGATGCTTGATATCAACTTACCATCGGCTACTTTACGTATAATTACTTTTTCAAACTTCCTAAAAGAGTATTGGATCATTCTTTTAATCAGTTTAATTCTTTTAATTTGCATATGTAAATTCTTTGTTAGCAGGTATAAATTCTTCTTTGATAGCTTGTTACTTAGGATTCCGTACTTTGGAGAAATAGTAAGAAAAAGAGAATATTTTAAATTTTTCAGTGAATTTGCGCTTCTCGTTAAAAATGGAATTCGCATTGAAGAAGCAATACAAATTTCTGAGGAAGCGCTAACAAATTTACGCTTAAGAGATGAAGTTGAATTGGCAAGGTGTAAACTTTTAGAAGGATCTGATTTAAGCGATTCACTCTCTTCATTTATTGCCTCTGATTCTTATCTTTTTTCTCTCTTAAAGATTGGTGAAGAAAGTAATAGAGTTTCAGAAAATCTTACATTTGCAAATAGTGTCTTAGAAAGGGAAGTGGAGGAAAGAAGAGAAAGAATTTTAAAAAGTATTGAGCCAGTGATGCTTGTTATAGTAGGGATGATAATTCTAATAGCTGTTTATAATCTTTATTTACCTATCTTAAGCATGCTAAATGGTCTTGATTTCACAAGTTTTTAAAAAGCTAAATTTATTACCAAATGTTATTGTACGTGAAAAAATTCAATTTTATAATTAACCTATATGAAAAATTTTTTAAACCTGACTTTACAAATAATCATCCATAATAACTTCTGTGAGAATATTCCGTTTTGAGTGCATTAATATAAAAACAAAAGATTTAGACATGAAATTTATATCTTTAATCCTTTTATGTATAATCTTATATAATTATTAATTCAATCTTTTTAACAAATATAATCTCTTTATTATGTAGTTTTTATTTTCGGAGAAATAAAAAAGAATTTTTTGTGAATTTATTACATCATCATATTAAAGATATTAAATATTATCTTGATTATTACTTAAGTTTTAGTATCATAAAATATTATAAATATATGAATTTATCTGTAATTTTTTAATTGTAGTTTAATGATAAAGATTAATCAGAAAACTTATTTTATTAGTTTTTTTATTATACTTTTTTTAATTATAGCATTTACATTTCCTGTTTTATTTAGCAAGAATGATTATACTGATGTTTTCTTCGCAATGGATACTTTTTTTGAAATAAGTATTCCAAGAGAAACTTCAAATAAGGAAGAAATTATAGAAGAAACCAAAAAAATTGTATTTTTAACTGATGAAAAATTGAATAAATATAATCCAAAATCAGAGATAGCAAATATAAATAAATATGGTTTTAACCAGAGTATCAAAGTTAGTGCCGAAACAATCAATGTTTTAAACAGGGCTATACATTTTTGTGAAATTTCTGAAGGCTTTTTTGACATTACTTTTGAACCGTTACAAAACTTATATGGTTTTAATACACAAGAATATAAAATACCTTCAAATGATGAATTAGATAAGGCAAAAAACATAGTAAACTATAAATATATCTCTATTGACGAGAAAACATCGAGCGTTAAACTTTTAAAAGAAAATGTAATAATAAATTTAAGTGGATTATTAAAGGGCTATACTCTCGATAAAGTAAGTGATTTTCTTAAGAAAAATAATATAGATAATTATTATCTTAATTTTGGAGGAAATATTCTAGTAAGCGGTAACAAAAAAAGAAAGATAGGAATACTAAACCCAAGAAAAGAAAACAATCTCACTTATGTAAATTTAGAAAATTCTTCAATTTCTACATCAGCTGACTACCAAAATTTTTTTGAAAAGGATGGAAGGCGTTATACCCATATAATTAATCCAAAAAATGGAAATGCCTCTTTCCCTTGGCAAGCAGTAGTGGTAATTGCAAAAAAGGGGATTGATGCAGATTTTCTTTCAACTGTAATATTTGTTACAGGATTCGAGAAAGGCAAAGAAATGGTTAGGAATTACTTTCCGGATGCAAGTTTTCTCCTAATTGAAAACGAAAATAATATATATGAATATAACTTTTAAATTAAACTCAGATGATAAAAAGACTTTTCGTTTTGTTGTTTTGGCTATTTTTCTCTCTGTAGAGATAATACTTCATTATCTTGAGATTTTCATAAGTATACCTGTTGGTGGATACAGCCTTAAGGTTGGTATATCAAATATCATTGTTTTAAGTGCTCTTTATCTGTTTGGAAAATTAGATAGTTTTTTTTTAACAGTTGCAAAAGTTCCATTATTTATGTTGTTTGAACCACAATTTAATTTAGTAACGTTACTAATAAGTTTAAGTGGAGCTTTATTAAGTTTTGCTGCAATGATAATATTTAAAAATTTTTTTGATGCTGGTGTTATCCTTACGAGTTGTATTGGTGCAATATTTCACAATCTTGGTCAGCTTATAACTGTAATTGTTATCACAAAATTGTTAGCTTTAATGTGGTATTTACCCTTTCTCGTTTTAGTAGGAATAATTACAGGTTATTTAGTTGGAGTCTTAAGTAATTTATTAATAAATAAATTAAATCTTTTAAAGCATAAATAAAGAGAGTGTATATAATAGATATATAATTCAAAATTGGAGGTTAAAATGGGACTATTTGATAGGCTTGGGATGGATATAGCAATTGACCTTGGAACAGCAAACACAGTTGTGTATGTCAGAGGCAGAGGAATAGTTTTAAGAGAACCAACTATTATAGCGATAAGGAATGAAACAAAAGAAATAATTGCGATGGGTATTGAAGCAAAAAGAATGGCTGGAAGAGTTCCAGATACAATTCAAATTATTAGACCATTAAAAGATGGAGTGATAGCTAATTTTGAAGTTACTGAGAAACTTTTGGAATATTTAATTACAAAAGTAGGCGGGAAAAGAGGTTTTTACAATGTAGTTAAACCCAGAGTAGTAGTTGGTATACCATCTGGAATTACAGAAGTAGAAATGAGAGCAGTTATAGAGGCAGCCCTTCATGCTGGAGCAAGAGAAGCAAGGCTAGTTTATGAACCAATGGCTGCAGCTTTAGGAGCTGATCTACCTATAGAACAACCAACAGGTAATATGATTGTGGATGTTGGTGGTGGGACATGTGAAGTTGCGGTAATATCTTTTGGTGGAGTTGTATCAAAAAATTCAATTCGTGTTGCTGGAGATGAAATGAATGAAGCAATTCTTCAATATTTGAAGCGACAGTATAATTTATTAATAAGCCCTTATGCAGCTGAAGAAATAAAAATGGAGATTGGATGTGCATTCCCGACAGAAGAAATAAGAACAATTGAAGTTAAAGGAAGAGACCTAATCAATGGTTTACCAAGAACTGCTACTATCTCTTCAGAAGAAACAAGAGTAGCATTGAATGATGTATTAATAAGTATACTTGATCTCATAAAGGCAACATTAGAGATTACACCTCCAGATTTAGCAGCAGATATTATTGATAGAGGAATATTTATAGCCGGTGGAGGCGCACTTCTGCGAGGAATAGATAAATATATAATGGAGGGCACTGGAATAGTTGTTAACACCGCAGAAAATCCTGTTTTATGTGTTGCATTAGGAGCCGGTAAAATAGTAGAAAATCTAAATAAATTTTGGCCATTTTTGCTACAAGTAAAATATAATTTTTAATGTATACTAATAAAGAAAAAGTTAAGAAATCAAGAATAATAATAACTATTATTATAGTTTTTGTTATTCTAACAGGTTATGGAATTTTTAGAGTATATGATTTTAATTCTCTATTGAAAGTAGAAGGATTTTTCTTAAAACTCTTTTCTCCTATTACAAATTTTTTTAAAAATACAGCATCTGATATAGCTTCGTTCATTAGTATTATAGCTACTTTAGGCTCTATAAGAGAAAAGATGGAAAGATTAGATTACCAGAATAGAGTTCTTAAAGTTAAAAATGCTTTAGTGGAGAATTATATTGAGGAAAATATTAGGTTAAAATCTTTGCTTGAAATTAAAGATAGCTATGACTCAAAAAGTATATTTGCTGAAATAGTATCAAGAGATCCATTAAAGCCAAATAATTTTACTATAAATAAAGGTTCAAGAGATGGTATAAAATTAAACGGTTCAGTAATTTATCCTATAAAAATAAAAACTACAAATGGCTTAAGCACTACAATTTATCAGTTAATTGGAAGAGTTTATGACTTAACAGATAATAATGCTAAAATTCTCTCAATATTGGATCCAGACTCAAAGATAAGTGCTAGAAATTTAAGAACAAATAGTTTAGGTACTGTATTTGTTGACAATAAAAAGAAAAAGCTTTACTTTGAAATTAGGAAAGACGAATCTTTAATTAAAAAAGGTGATGCTATTGTGACAAGCGAGTTATCGACTCTTTCTAAGGGGTTATTGGTTGGTTTAGTAGAAAGTATTGAAGATACTCCATCCATTTATAGACGAGCTTATTTGAATATACCTATCGACTTTTATAAAATAACAGAGGTAGCAATAATTTAAATGATTGATTTTTTAGCAATAATTTTAGGGCTTTTTTTTGTTTTATTGGATGTTTCAGCTTTGCCAATGTTTGCAAAAGGATTTATAATTTTTGATTTTTCTCTTTTTTACATTAATTTCTTAACTTCATTATTTAAAGATCGAGCTTTTCTATACCTTATAGTAATAACAATTTTCAAATCGTTTTTTCTTTTAGATGTAGAAATAATACCATTATTTTTATTATATTCTCTATCAATTTTAACATTATTTATTTTGGAAAGATTTCTAAATTTAGAAAATATAATTTTGACACTTTTAATATCTATCATTTTTCTCTTTTTTGAAGTAAGGCTTATAAGTTCGAATGGTAGTTTTTATCAAATTATATCTACTTTATTAATTCATTTGGTTATATGGGTCTTTTTGATTAATATACTTAAAGGTTTATTTAATCTATTAAATTTTGGAATAAAAGGACAAAATAATAGGTAAAATGAATGAGTATAAAAAGATAACTCTAGTAAAGCAGGAAATTGCTTTTTGGAAACAAGTTTTACTTTATGTTTCAATGATTTGCTTATTTGTAACAATATTGGTTAAAATTATAAATATTCAAGGATTTAACACTGATTACTTTACTAATCTTTCGATCGATAACCATAAAAGATATATAAGTATAAATTGTCCAAGAGGAACTATATTTGATAGAAACGGAAAAGAACTTGCTACAGATCTTCCTACTTTTGACCTTTATATATCACCAACTATGATTAAAGACACTGATTCTTTTACAGATATTTTAACTTCGTGTATAGATTTAGACAAAACTAAACTTAATAAAATATTATCAGAAAAAGATTTAAATAATGATTCCTACTTAATCAAAAGTAACTTAAGCAGTGAAGAAATTGCTCGATTTAATGAATTATCTTTTAATTTGAAAGGTGCAACTATCGAGGAAAGCTATAAGCGTTATTATCCTAACGGGAAAACTTTAGCTCATGTATTAGGCTACACTGGATTAGCTTCTTCTTCTGAATTAGAAATTTATAATAATTTGACTTTAAATGAAAGAGTTGGTAAATCTGGTATAGAAAAATACTATGAGAATTTAATTCATGGGGAGAAGGGCAAAATAGTTCAAATTGTCAGTGCAAATGGCAAAGTTCTTGATGAAATGGAAGAAAAACCATCAAAAAAGGGAGAAAATATATTTCTCACAATTGATCTTAATTTACAGAAAAAAGTTGAAGAAGTAATTGGTGATAATTATGGTACAGGAATTATAATTGATGCAAAAAAAGGAGAAATACTTGCATGTGCATCAAATCCTTCATTTGATCCAAATATATTCTCAAAAGATATATCTTACGAAGAATGGCAATCACTAAGTAATAAAAGGGCATTCTTCAATATTGCAATACAAGGGGTATATCCTCCAGGCTCAACCTTTAAGCCTCTTATATCATTATATGCTTTAAGTAGAGATATCATAAATTTGGAAACGAAATATTTATGTAGTGGTTCTTTAAATATTAAAGGAATGGAAGAAAAATATAAATGTTGGGTATTTCCTTCCTCTCATGGATGGTTAAATTTAAAAGATGCACTAAAATATTCTTGTGATATATTTTTCTACCAACTTGCAAGAGATTTTAAATTTGAAAATTTTATCGACTTTGCAATTAAATTTGGAGGTATTACAAAAAAAACCGGGATTGATCTACCTTATGAAGATGAAGGCTTTTTAGGTAGTCCGACCTGGAAGAAAAAGTATATTGGAGATGAATGGTTTGAGGGAGATTCTATGAATATTGGTATCGGTCAGGGATATATACTTGTGACTCCTTTACAAATGTCAAAACTTTACTTAAAAATTGCAAATAGAGGAAAGGAGGTAGTACCACACTTACTCCTTAAAACTGAAAGCAATAAAACTTTTTACAATTATTATGATATAAAAGAGGAGAATTATCCTATAGAAAATAAATATTGTGATATTATAATAGATTATCTCAAAGGTGTAACTGAAGTAGGAGGAACTGCTTATGGATTAAATGTTGATGGAGTAAAAGTAGCTGCTAAAACTGGGACTGCAGAAGGACCCAATGGGGAACATTTGTGGTTGATATCAATTTTTCCTGCCGATGACCCTCAAATTGTAGCACTAATAATGTTTGAAAATTCAAAATATGAATTTGCAAGTGAACTAACTCCTTATATGAAAAATATACTTTTATATTATAAAAATGAATATAATACTAATAAGAGGTAGAAATAATGGCAAATAGAGCTACTCCTGATAATGTTGTTATGTTTAGAGGTATAGAAAATGGTGTTTTGATTTTAATAGACACTAATTTTAAAGATTATGAAAAGGTCATAAAAAAGACTATCCAAAAACTAAAAGAGAATAAAAAGTTTTTTACTGGTGCAAACATATTTATTGATGGAATGAAAAGACCTCTTGATTCTGATGAAATAGGAATGGCAAGAAAATTGATACGTGATAAATTAAAATTAGAAGTTACTCCCTATAGATTAAAAGAGGATAAAGAAGAAAAAAAGGAGTTGGAATATCCGCTAGTCATAGAGAGAACTCTTAGGGCTGGTCAGGTTATTCAAAGTAATTCAGATGTAATTGTTTTTGGCGACGTTAATCCTGGTGCATCAGTTATTTCTTCAGGATCTATCTATATATATGGAAAATTGCGAGGTGAAGCTCATGCAGGACACCCTGATGTTGAAAGATGCATTATAACTGCGAATGGTTTTACCCCACTTGCTTTGTCTATAGGGGATAAAATTTTGGAACTGGATTCTATTGACGAAAAAAGCAAAAATAATTTTTGTTTTGCAAAGGTAGTGGACCAGGAAATAAAAATAAATGTGGTATCTAAAATTTTAGATGAATGAGTCAATTGTAGTAACTTCAGGTAAGGGTGGAGTAGGTAAAACAACAATAGTAGCAAATGTTGGTGTAGCACTTGCTCAATTAGGACACAGCGTTGCTCTCGTGGATGCTGATATAGGACTTAGAAATCTTGATATAGTGATGGGTTTAGAATCAAAATCTAAAAGGAATTTAGTTGATGTTCTTAGAGGTTTATGTAGCCTTGATGAAGCTCTAACTGAAGATAAAAGAGTAAAAGGAAAACTTTTTCTTCTTGCTGCTTCACAAGCTCATAAAAAAGAAGATATTGATAAAGAAAGTTTTCAAAAATTAATAAATGAGCTTAAAAAAAGATATGATTATACAATCATTGACTGTCCTGCGGGAATAGAATATGGATTTAGTATCTCTGTAAAAAACGCTGATAGAGCAATTATTGTTGTTAATCCCGATGTTTCATCAGTAAGAGATGCAGATAGAGTGATAGGCATTATAGAAAATGATAAAGTCAGAAAAATAGAACTTATAATAAACAAAATTAACTTAGATTTACTAAAAAAGAAAGAAATAATTTCAATACAGGACATTATAGAAATTCTTGGTGTAAAATTGATTGGTGTAATTCCTGATAATTATAAAATAATTATTGCTTCTAATGTCGGTAAACCAATTCCTTTTTCTAAGGATAAGGATTTATCGTCTGTTTTCATAAATATTGCAAAAAGATTAACCGGAGAAAAAATACCGGTAACTACTCTTAATAGCGAAAACGATTCTAAGAGTGAGAATCTATGGAACAAAGTTAAAAAGACATTTGAAAGGAAATAACCTTTAAAGGAGATAAAATATTATGAAAAGTGGAAATATTGCCTCGAAAAGGCTTAAAGGAATAATTTCTCAAGATAGAGAAATTCTCTCCCCTGGTTCATTTAGAGTATTAAAAAAAGAGCTTGGTTCTATTATTGCAAAATACTTAGATATTGATAAAAGGAAAATAAAAGTTGTCATAGAGCAAAGAGATGATGAAAATTATAGTTTGACTGCCGATCTTCAGATAAAGGAAAGTCTTAAGCAAAAGAAATGAATCATGGAATTAAAATAGTTCATACTGGAGATCTACACTTAGGAATAGAAAGTTATGGAAAAAATGATGAAATTCTACCAGTTAATACAAGGGTCAATGATTTTTTAAAATCTCTTGATTATATTATTGATTATTCAATTAATCAAAATGTTGATTTGTTCCTCATTGCTGGTGATATATATGAACAAAGAGAACCATCAATTTATATACAAAATGAATTTACGAAAAGACTTGTAAAATTACTTGAAGCAAATATTTCTGTTGTTCTTCTGATTGGCAATCATGACTCTCTGACTACTATAAGAAGAATATCATCTTTACAAATATTCAAAGAATTAAAAATACCAAATATTTACGTAATAGATGAGCCGTCTTTATTTCAAGTACATACAAAATCGGGAATTGTTCAGGTGGTTGGCTTACCTTACATTGACAAAAACAAGATGAAAGAGGTTTTTAGAAACTATTCTATTAAAGAACAAGAAAAAGAAGAATTGAAGGAACTAATGATTAAAAACCTTTTAATTGATTTGGAAAAAGGGGTAGATCCTAATTATCCAGCTATTTTAACTGCGCATCTTACAGTTAGAGAAGCGATATATCAGAACTGGAGACCAGCGATTATAGGCAACGAAATATATATTTCTTTAGATTTACTTAATAATGATATATTTTCATATGTTGCTTTAGGACATATACATAAACCTCAATATATTAATAATTTGAAAAATATTGCATATTGTGGAAGTATTGACACAATTGATTTTGGCGAAGCTGATTTCGATCATGGTTTTATACTTTTAGAGATTGATAACAATTCCTTAGAAACTAATTTTATTTCAATACCAGAACAAAGGAAATTTATTACATTGAATGTCGAAATTGGAGATGATAAAGATATTAAAAAAGTTATTATTAGAGAAGTAAAGAAAAAATGCACTACTTCTGATATTGTAAAACTTAATATAATTCTTAATGATCCATCTATTTCAATTGATGAACAGGAAATTCGAAAAGCTGTATCTAATAATTGTTTTATCCTTTCTACCATAAAAATTGAAAGAAAAGCAAAAAAACAAACTCGTATTGACGGATTAACAAATGAAGGAGATCCGCTTGATGCACTTAATAGATATATATCTGTAACTGATGACCCATTCATTAAAGAAAACAAAGATGAGTTAGTTAGATTAACTTTTGATTTGCTAAAGGAAATTAAAGAAACCCAATGATTCCTGAAGAAATAACTTTAGAAAACTTTCTTTCATATAAAGGAGTGACTAAGATTGATTTTAGCAAATTTCATTCAGCTGTAATAATTGGCGATAATGGCGCTGGAAAATCATCCATTCTTGATGGGATGACTTATGCACTTTTTGGAGTAGCGAGAGGAACGAGTAAAAGTGGAGATAATAGTGATAGATTAATTTTTACAGGAGAACATTACTTAAAAACTGATTTTCTTTTCTCGGTTGACGGTATTCAGTATAATGTTATTAGAAAGAGAGATAAAGTAAAACAGTCAACTGAATTAGAGTTTTTTAAAAAAAATGGTGATGGGTGGATAAATATCTCTAAATCTACAATAAAAGCCACCCAAGAATTAATATATTCAGTTATAAAAGCAAACTACGAACTATTTGTTTCTTCTGTAATGATTATGCAAGGAAAGGCAGATAGTTTTACAAGAAAGGATCCATCTGAAAGAAAAGAACTATTGTACGACATTTTGGGTCTTAATATTTATGAAAAACTATGTAATTTAGCTCGCGATAAGAGAAAAGAAGTACTTTCTAAAATTGATTCTCTAAAAACATTAATAAAACCGATGAAAGAGAGTCTAGATAAACAACAAGTATTAGAGAAAGAATTATCTGAATTAAATGTAGTTATTAAAGAAAAAGAAGACAAAATTAATGATTTGAAAGCGAAACTTACAGAAACCTATAAAAAATTGGATATAGCAAAACAAGAAATGGTGAAAAAATCCAATATTTTAGAAAGATTAAAAAGAGAGGAAGAAAATTTAAATTCATTAACAGAGGAAAAAGATAAATACATAAAGCAGATTAACGAAGCACAAAAAATTATATTATTGCAAAATGAAATTGAAACTAATTACCAGAGGTTTATTTCTTATTTAGAACGTGAAAGAAAAATGGCAGAGAGTTTTGAAAATAAGGTGAGAGTTGAAAAAGAGATAGATGATCTTAAAAAAAAGATATCAGATGAGGAGCATGAATTATCCTTAAAGCAAGCCGAATTAGATAAAGAAAAAAGTATTTATATGAGCGAAAAGGATAAATTCATGACTATAAATCTTAAAATTCAATCAGTTCAAAGCGAACTAAAAGAATTGGAAAGAATCAGGGCGAAAAAAGGAGAGATTGAAAAAACTTTAAATGATATCAATTTAGCTATTGCAACTACAGAAGCTGACTTAGCAAACTTAAGAAAAAATCTTGAAGATACAAAAATCAGAAAGAAAGAAATCGAAGAAAAGATTCTAAATATTGAAAAATTCTTAAGGGAAGAGCAAACTATTAACGAACAATTAAAAGCAATAAAAGAAAACAAATCTAAGCTTGATATACTAAACGCTGATCTATTAAGTGAATCAGGTAAGATTGGCTCCATTAAGTTACAAATAGATGAAACCATAAAAATTATTTCTTCATTAAACGAGAGTTTGGCAATATTATCAAAAGAAGGAGAAATAAAGCATTGTCCAGTATGTGGTTCGAATATAAGCGAAGAAAAAAGAACAGAATTAATTTTAAATTATAAAAGGGAAATAGAGCAAAAAAAAGAATTTATTGAGGATGCAAAAAAGAAAATAGAACTTAGAGAAAAAAATATTATTGAAAAAGAATTACTAAAGGAGAATTTAAAGAAATCTATACTCTTAGAAGCAGAATTAATGGAAAAAAAAGCGAGCTTAACAAATGCAAGAGAGCAAACTTATTCATTGAATGATGAATTGTTAAGCATTAAAACGGCCGAAATGCATTATCAATCAGATATAACAAGACAAGAAGGTAAATTAATCGAACTATATTCAAAGAGAACAACTACTGAGAAGCAGTACAACGAATATTTAAATAAACTCTTAGCCGAAAACTACCTATTAACTTCTTTAGGAGAACTTCAAGCTCAACTATCCAAAGTAAGAGAGGCAGAAGAAAAGCTTCCACATGTTGCAAAGGAGCTTTTAACCATATCAAGAAAACTTGAAACAAGAGATTTTGCTCTTGAAGCAAGAGAGAAATTGGATGAACTTCAAAGGAAATTGTATAACATTCATTATGATGCTTCTTTACATAAAGAATTAAAGAGCAACATTGAGAATTTCCAGTATGTTGAAAAGAAAAAGAAGTTATTAGATGAAAAAATTCACGAAAAGGAGATTTTAACAACAACTGTAAATAGTTTAAAAGAAAAAATAGAGATAGTACAAAATGAAATGAATAAATTAACCGATGAACTTAAATTAATTAATGTTGATGAATCTCTTATAGAAAAGATCGTAACACTTAGGGATAACTACACAAGAGAAACGGATGCCCTTTTGTTGGATCGTGATAATCTTATCAAAGCTCAAGCCTTAAAAGAAGAAAATATAAAAACATTTAAGGAAATGGAAAAAGATTATATTAGCAAGAATAAAGAATTAGAAAATCTATTAAAAGACGAAAAACTTTTAATGACAGCATCTATAATATATGGAAAGAATGGTATCCCAGCCTTTATAATTGAGAATACACTGCCAGAAATAGAAGAAAAGGCAAATCAAATTCTTGATATAATCTCTGACGGTAGGTTGCAGGTCTATTTTAAAGTAGAATCAAAAACAAAGAAGGGAGATTCAAAAGAAACCTTAGATATAGAAATTTCAAGTGAAGGAGAAAATAGATCCTATGAATTGTTTAGTGGTGGTGAAAAATTTAAAGTAGATATTGCTATTCGTATTGCTCTTTCTTATGTGCTTGCGAATAAATCAGGAGCAAAACTCTCTATGCTTATAATCGATGAAGGATTTGGAACACAGGATAGAGAAGGTATATTTAGATTTATTGAATGTATAGAAAAAATTACTAATGAGTTCGAAAAAATATTAGTTATTACACATATGAACGAATTAAAAGACTATTTTGAAACACATCTAAGAGTTGTAAAAGAGAACGGTATTTCAAAGATTTATTATGAAAACTCTTAAAATTTGACAATTTATATTTATTATATTAAATACAATAATGGTTTATTTATGCTGAAAGATGGAAGATAAATTTGAAGATTAAAGAAATAAAAATTAACAAAGAAAGATGCAAAAATTGTGGTATATGTGTAGTTTTATGCCCTAAAAATGTATTAAAACAAAACATTACGCAAGAAATAGAAATTGATGACATTTCAAAATGTAGTGGATGTTTTCTATGTGAGTTTGAATGTCCTGATTTAGCAATAGAAGTTATAAAGGAAGATAAAAACAAATGATTAAAGAACTCTGGCAAGGCTCAGAAGCATGTGCTTACGGTGCAATAAAAGCTGGATTAAGCTATTTTGCGGGTTATCCAATAACTCCATCGACAGAAATTGCTGAAATATTGTCTTTTTTGCTTACAAAAGAAGGCAAAGTTTTTATACAAATGGAAGACGAATTAGCCAGCATTGTATCAATAATTGGAGCATCACTTGCAGGAGCAAAATCAATGACAGCAACTTCAGGGCCAGGTTTTTCACTCATGCAAGAAGGAATTGGATATGCATGTATGGTTGAAGCCCCTATTGTTGTTTGTAATGTTATGAGAGGTGGACCCTCTACTGGCTTACCCACAAAAATTGCTCAAGGTGATGTGATGCAATCCAAATGGGGTACTCATGGAGATCATCCTATAATAGTAATTTCTCCAGATTCTGTTAAGGAGATGTATTATTTTACTATAAAAGCTTTCAATCTTGCAGAAACTTATAGAAATCCGGTAATACTACTCTCAGATGAAGTAGTAGCACATATGAGAGAAAATGTCGAAATCGATGACAATGAAGATATAGAAATAACTAATAGGAAAACACCCACAGACAGAGAAAATTATTTACCATACGGAAATATAGTAGACGATGTCCCTATAATTGCTAATTTAGGTGATGGATTTGGAACAAGTATAACAGGCCTTGTTCACAAAGAATCTGGTTTTCAAACAGATGAATATTGTGTAGCAGATCAATTAATTAGGAGAATTTATCGGAAAATTGATAAGCATAAAAATGAACTCTTTGAATATGAAGTTATTAATGGTGACGCTGAAACTCTATTTGTAGCTTATGGAGCTGTGAGTAGAACTGTTAAAGAAATAATAAATTATTATGATGAAAATAAATTTGGTTTAATAAGGTTAAAAACTATATTTCCGTTTTGTGATGATACAATTTTTAACCTTACGAAAAATGCAAAAAGAGTCATTGTCGTTGAATTAAATTTGGGACAGCTATATTATGAAATTAAAAGAGCAATCTGTAATACAAAACCTGTATATTTAATAAGTAAAGTTGGAGGGGAATTAATCACTCCTGAAGAAATATTAAAAGAAACAGAGGCAATCTCGAGTGAAAGTAGATAATTTAATTAGAAAAGAGAGGCTTCCATTTATATGGTGCCCTGGATGTGGTAATGGAACAGTTTTAAGAGCAACTCTTACGGCAATTGCAGATTTGAATTTGAAAGAAAATGATTTAATAATTGTTTCTGGAATTGGTTGTTCATCGAGAACCCCGATGTACACAAAATTTGACAATGCACACTCGTTACATGGAAGAGCAATTCCATTAGCCACAGGTATAAAGCTTACAAGACCAGATAAAAAAGTTATTGTTATGACAGGCGACGGAGATGCACTCGCTATTGGAGGGAATCATTTAATTCATGCAGCAAGAAGAAACATCGATCTAACTGTTATTATTTTTAACAATTCAATTTATGGGATGACAGGTGGGCAAATATCACCTTTAACACCAGAAGGCAAAAAAGGAACAACAGCAATTATGGGAAATATTGAAAATAAGTTCGACACTGTTGAACTCTTAAAAGGTGCAGGTGCAACCTATGTTGCAAGAATTGGAACATACTTTTTTCCTCAACTTACAAAATATATTAAGAACGGAATCACTCATAAAGGTTTCTCTGTTATAGAAGTGGTTACCCAATGCCCCGTTTATTACGGAAGATTAAATGATATAAAAACACCCGGAGAAATGCTCTTGTGGCAGAAGGATAATCTCATTTCAATTGAAAAAGCGAAAAACATATCTCAAGAAGAGTTAAATGAAAAGATTATAATAGGTGAATTTGTTAATATTGATAAAGAAACATATATTGAAAAAAGAGAAAAATTAATTAGTAAGGCGAAATAAATGAAAGTTGAAATTATTTTCAGTGGTTCTGGAGGTCAAGGGTTAGTTCTCGCTTCAAGAATTCTTGCTAAAGCGGCTGTATTAGAATCAATGAACGTTCTACAAAGTCAAGTTTATGGTGCTGAGGCAAGAGGTGGTGCAACGAAAAGCGAAGTAATAATTAGTGATAGGCAAATTTTTTTTCCTCGTGTTCTTGTACCTGATATCTTGATAGCTATAACTGAAGAAGCATATAAGAAATATGGTGTAAATCTGAAGAACAATGGAATAATGATTGTTGACTCTTTTATGGTTAAATCATTTAAAAAGGACAATTCATTTAAAATTTATGCTTCTCCATTTACACAGATAGCCGAAGAAAAGTTTAATTCTAAAATACTAACAAATATGATTATTTTAGGTTATACTACAAAAATTCTAAATATTGTTAGCTTTGAATCATTATCTAAAGCTCTTTCAACTATATTCAAAGGAGAGAGTTTTGAAATTAATTATGAAGCATTAAAAACTGGCTTACATTTAGATGTAAAACCACTTTGATGTTTTATATTTATTCTAACAATCTAAGAAAGTTTTTTCGACTTTCACTGAGTAAATAAAGTATAATAGCAGATGCTGCTCTTACAGAAAGATGGTTGTAATCTGAAATTCCTTCTATGGGCTTTAAAATAAAATCTCCTAATTGTAAAGTATTATAGGTTAATCCCCATCCAGTACCAAAAAGTAGAAAAATTGGTTCATTTATTGACATTTTTGAAGCCTCTTCTATGGATATTAATTTCTCCGTTTCTATTTTACGGGCGGTTGTTGAAATAATTTTTGCATTTTTTCCATATTGATCCCTTATTAATTCTTTAGCTTCCTCTAAAGAGATAGCAAACTTAACTATATCAAAAGCTAAACTTCTGCTCTGGTTATAAGACTTACCAAAACCTTTTTGCCAGAAATTTATAATTCTTTCAGATACAGCTTTTTGCTTTATAGATGGATGTACAATATAAAAATAATCAACACCAAAAGAATAAGCTGATCTCGCAATATCATGAATATCAAATGGTGTAATTGAAGTTGTTATTTCTTCGCCATTTTTATTTAATACGGGATAATGTAATAGACCAATAATTATATTATTCATCTAATAAATTATCAATAAGTTCTACTAATTCATCCTTAATTTGTTTTAAATACTTCTTATCTAATGGAGAAAGTTCGTTTTTTTTTATCAATTCTCCTCTTAAAAGAAGACTCCATTTAAGAGATTCTTTTTCCTTCCAATTTTTTATTTTCTCATGATTACCAGATAATAATATGGAGGGTACGTTTAAACCTTCAAATTCGGCTGGTTTTGTAAATTCTGGAGCGCTCAATTTTTTTTTGCTAAAAGTTTCATTTATTAATGAAGCAGGATTACCTATAACACCATCAATAAGTCTAATTAGCGCATCTGTAATAGCGATTGCGGAGATTTCTCCTCCTCCTACAATATAATCTCCGATAGATAAAATATATGTAGCAAAAGTGCTTAATCTCTCGTCTATACCTTCGTAGTGCCCACATAAAAATGTTATTGCCTCGCTATTAGAAGCTATTTCTTGGATTAACTCTTGAGTAATTATCTTTCCTTTTGGGGAAGGTAAGATTATTGTAGTGGAAGTTAATTTATTTTCTTCTAAAGCTTTTAAAAATGGCTCCATTTTCATGAGCATTCCTGCTCCTCCACCATAAGGTGAATCGTCAGTGGTTTTATGTTTATCCGTTGTATAATCTCTTAAATTTATACATGAATATCTTATTAAATTCTTTTTAATAGCTTTACTTGGTATGCTATAAGAAAAATAGCTTTCGATTATTTCTGGAAATGTCGTTAAGTAGTTAAAATATTTAACCAAAATTAGGTTTTTATTGAAATAACTATTCCGTCTCTGACAGTAATCTCGCTTCCATTAAGCTTCTCCCAGAGATTGTCTCCTTCTTTGATATCTACAGTTCCATCAATAGATGCATAAGGATATAGAGTTCCGATTTCAAGATTTTTTACCTCATTTATCTTATTTTCTATTTCTTTTTTTGCTGTTTCTTGAGATTCACGCTCTTTTGAAATCCTTGCTCTAATGTTTCCAAGCTCTTGTGCGCTGAAAGAAGAACCAACATTGAGAAGCAGTTTACTTTCTTCAGATTTGAGCTTCTCAATGTTGGTTTTAATTTCGCTAATCAATACTTCAAGTTGCTTAATAAAGCTATCCTTAAATTCTTGTGAAACTATAACCTTAATAAGAACTTTTCTGTTTAAAGTTATTGTAGCCAATTAAGGTCTCTACGAAATAATGTTTATAACAGCATTCTTACCGTTTTTAGCAGCTGCTGCTCTTATAAGAAACCTTATTGCATTGGCGGTTTTCCCTTGCTTGCCAATAACTTTACCGATGTCTGCTGGGTCAACTTTGATTTCATATACAATAGATTGTTGACCTGCTACTTCTTGTACAAAAACTTGCTCTGGATGATCCACCAAAGTTTTAACAATTTCCTCAATTAGCTGTTTCATTTAACTTATCCTCCTTTTGATTTTTCGTTGCGATAAATTTCTGCCAAATATATGTTTTTCGTAGTATACTTTTTACTTTTTCAGTAGGTTGTGCTCCTTTTTCGAGCCATTTTAGAGTTTTGTCCTCATTTAGGATAAACTTCTTTTTATTATCACTTTCTAATGGATTATATGTGCCAAGTAATTCTAAATAATTACTTTTAACACTCTTTCTCGAGTCCATAACAACAAACCTATAACTTGGTCTGTGAGGCGCTCCTATTCTAACAAGCTTTATTTTAACCACAAATCAAATTCTCCTCTCAACAAATTTAACTATTTTTGAGCAAGTGAGTAATAGAATATTTAAAAAAAATTAAAAGTCAACACCTATAAACTAAATAAATTGTCTTTCTATTCTAATTGTGAATCACTTCTTCTAAATGATATTAAATTCATATTAAGAGAGCTCTGAAAAACTCCTTAGTTTTGCTTTTAATCCTTACAAATCTTATCATTTTCGCTCTAACTTCTTCCTTGCATCCTTTTGTTTCCTCTAATTTTTAACTTATTTTCACATTTTTTTCTCTTCTTAAATTAATCTGAATTTCCTCTGAAAATAATTTCTCCAAAATTATAAGATTATATTTGGTAAAGGAGATAAGATTGTTTAGCAATATAAAAGATATAAAAGGATTAAAGATATCATTTTCATGCCTTATTGTGGTAGAAATACTTATTAGATGTTTATTTCTCAGAAGTTTATTTCTAATAGTATGCATTATTAACTTCAGCTAAATATATTTCTAAAGCTAAAAATAATTCTTAGTTATAATCTTACATTAGAGAGTTTAGTCTCATTCAATACTGCTATTTCGTATTCTTTAGATAACTCTTCTATAAGTTTTTTAACTGAGATAATTTTATTTGAAAGATATGCATTAGCTCCTGCAAATACAAAACCTTCATCAAGATTACCTAATTTAGCATTAGTTAATGCAAGTGCAATGCAATACTTAGATTTAGTAAAATCGCAAGTTTTAAGACACTTCCATGGACATTTAAAAGGTTTTTTAATTCCCAAAGAAATGTCTTCAATAAATCTATTTCGAATAGCCCTCCCAGGCATTCCTACAGGACTTTCAATTATTACAATATCATCCTTATTATTACAATTTATATAAGCCTCTTTAAACTCATCAGATGCATCACATTCAAAAGTAGTAACAAATCTTGTTGCCATTTGTACACCATCTGCGCCTAAATTAATTAATTTATAAATATCTTCACCTGTATAAACACCTCCTGCAGCAATTACAGGAATTTTTTACTATATTGATCTTCAAATGGAATTATTATTGAAATTACATCTAATAACAATTTTTCTAAAGCATAATTAGGATTATTAATCTGCTCTCTCGTGAAACCGAGATGACCACCAGCTAATGGTCCTTCAACAACTACTGCATCAGGTACATAATTGTAATGTCTTGACCACCACTGAAATATAATTCTTGCAGATTTCCCTGATGAAATTATTGGTACAAACTTAGTTGTAATTTTTTCTATTTTGCCTTCAGCTAATGTTTTGAGATTATTCAAAGTAATACCTGCTCCAAAAAAAATTATATCTACCATTTCTTCTAACGCTGTTAATACAAGATCATTAAAATCAGAAAGGGCAACCATAATATTAACACCTATGATTCCATCAGTCATTTTTCTTGCTTTCCTTATTTCATTTTTTAATGCTCATCTGTTTGCTTCTTTGAAATTTGTTCTAAAATCAGGTTCAAGCATGCCGATACCAGCTGAACTAATTACACCAATAGCTCCCTCATTTGCTACAGCTGAAGCTAAACCAGCCAAAGAAATACCTACACCCATCCCTCCTTGAATTATTGGTACTTTAACATCAAGGTCACCTATTACTAACTTTGGCATCTTTAAATTCATAATTTACCTTCCATCTTTAATAAAAAAATTTGTATAATTGCTATGTTTTGCTCTTAATTAATTTATATTAAACAATAATTACTATATATTTATATTAATCCTATATTTAAATTTTTTTCTTACTTAAAAACATAAACAAATATATATATTATATCTATTTTTCAACTATCTGCTTGCATTATCCTAAATTAACCTAAATTAACCTATTTATTTACATATTTCGTTTTTGTAACAGAAGAGGTAAAATTTATTCAGAGAAATATTAGAGTAGAATAATTATACGGCAAAATTCCTGTTCTTTTCTAATTTACTCAAGAAAAAATAGAGCGTTATGTCTGTAAACGCTACATTACAGACATTTAAAATGAATATTTTTTTAATTTATTGCTTAAAAAATATAAAACTTATAAACTTATTTCCTCCGAAAATAATAACTCCAAAATTGATCTTCCTTTTAATTAATTGGTAAATTTGTTTGAGTTTATTAAAATCAAACTTAAACTATATAGTAAAGAGATTGAATTTTAATAGTTCATTTATACAAGATTATATAAGTGGCACAAGAAAAGGATTAAAGATATTATTTTCATGCTTGTGTTGTGGCAAAAATGCCATGAGATGTTAAAGGTTCTTTAATTTTTATATTAATTATATTCAGTGGAGGTTTATAAATGAAAAATAGTAAAAATATCATTGTTGGCATTATAATATTTTTGTTGGGTTTTGCAGCATCAACAGTAACAGCCAAAATAACTTATAAGCAAATACTTGTAGAATATAGAGATATAAAAATTAATGTTAATGGTAAAAGGATTAATTCAGAATTAGAGCCTTTTATTTATTCAGATAGGACTTTTGTTCCATTGAGAACAGTAGCAGAATCGCTAAATAAAGAAGTGCTCTGGAATGATGCGACCAACACAATCGATATCAACGATAAAAAAAACATTAATTCTGATGCACCTAATATATTTCTTGTAAAAAAAGTTATCGATGGGGACACTATCGAATTAGAAAATGGTATTAAGGTTAGATATATTGGTATCAATGCACCTGAGGAAGGTCAAAGTTTTTATGAAGAAGCAAAAATACTAAATTCTCTTTTAGTTGAAAATAAGAATGTAAGCTTAGAATATGACGTACAAAAGTATGATCAGAATGGAAGATTACTTGCATATGTATTTTTAGATGATTTATTTATCAATCTACAGATTGTAAAAGAAGGGATGGCTTTTGTATACATAGTTACACCAAATTCTAAATATAGTGCTGAATTTATGAAAGCACAAAAAGAAGCCCAAGAAAAAGGTTTAGGTTTATGGAGTAAATCAACATCAGATTTAAAAATAAGTGAAATACAGCCTGACCATAACTATGACGGCGAAGATGATCTAAATAACGAATGGGTAAAAATTACAAATTATAGTTCAACTCAAGTTGATATGACTGGATTTAGCTTGCTTGATTTAGCAAACCATAGGTATGAATTTCCATTTTTCACACTTAAAGGAAGCAGTTCTGTTGTTGTGCATACTGGTCTCGGAATAGATACGGATTCAGATTTATACTGGAATTCTAATAGAGCAATTTGGAATAATGATGGAGACACAATTTTTCTTTATGATAATTTAGGAAATTTAATAGATTCAGCAAAATATAACTAATTTTATAAATATTTGATTATTTTAGGAATGTTGTTAAATTGTTTTTGTTTATTCCTCCGAAAATAATAACTCCAAAATTGATCTTCCTTTTAATTAATTGGTAAATTTGTTTGAATTTATTAAAATCAAACTTAAACTATATAGTAAAGAGATTGAATTTTAATTGTTCATTTATACAAGATTATATAAGTGGCACAAGAAAAGGATTAAAGATATTATTTTCATGATTGTGTTGTGGCAAAATTGCCATGAGATGTTAAAGCTTTGATAATAACTTTTCAGCTAAAATTCTGGATTGTTCAAAATATAGTCCACCCTGAAAATAAATATTAAACGGGTAAGCATAAAATCCATCAGCAGAAAACTCAATTGACGACCCAGAAGTAAATGTTCCACCAGCCATTACTATCGGTAAACTGTATCCCTCTTGAACAAATGGAATGGGTGTAATAAATGAATCAATTGGAGACACCTCTTGAACTAAATTCATAAATTTATTAAAAAGTTTTTCAGATTTCATTTTTATTTTAAGAATGATGTCATAATGAGGCTCAGAATATTTTGGTTCACACTCAATGCCTAAAATCTCGAGAAATCTCGCGATATAAATATTTCCCTTAAGTGCTTCATTTACACAATTTGGAGAATTAAAAAGTCCTTGTAATATTTCTCTTGTAAATCCAAGATTTGGTGTTGTTTCAAAACCTAAGCCAGGCGCAATAAAATTAGAGCTAATTTCTTCAAGTATATTGTTTTTACCAACAATATAACCACCAGTTCTTGCTAAGCCACCTCCTGGGTTTTTAAGTAGAGAGCCTCCCAAGACATCAGATCCATATTCGCTTGGTTCATCTTCTTCTACAAATTCACCATAGCAATTGTCAACTGAAACAATGCAATTTGGGTTATAAGACTTAGCAATTTTTACCAATCTATCAATTTCTCTATTGGAAATTGTTTTGCGATCACTATATCCACAGGATTTCTGAATCCAAATCATTTTAGCATCTTTAATAATTTCTAATTCATAATCAAATACATTTCTTCCTATAAGGTTTATTTCTGAATACCTGACTCCCTTATTTAGAAGCGTTCCTTTATAATTTTTTATTGTTCCAATGCATGATTTCAAAGTTTCGTATGGCTCTCCAGTTATGGAAAGAAGTAGGTCCCCTCTACGAAGTAGCGAATTTAAAATTAAGAATAAAGCATGTGTTCCTGAAATAATTTGTGGGCGTACAATAGCTCTCTCTGTTTTAAAAACATTAGCGAATACTCTCTCGGTTATTTCAGTTCCTGAATCAAAAAGACCATACCCAAAAGATGAATTTAGATGATGAGAAGCAACTTTTTCTTGAATGAAAGATGTTAGTATTTTTCTAAAATTATTAGAGTAAATCTTGTTAATATTATTAAAGTAAGGTTTAACTTCAGATAAAATCTTACTATCAAGTTCATTAAAAGATAATTCAAACTTCATCTAAATTGCATTTCCAATTAATCTTGTTCTATCACATTCTGTTACTTTTACTTTTACAATATCTCCAGTTTGAAGCTCATTAATCGAAGATAATAAAACTTCTCTTTCTTCTAAGTTTTTTCCTAAATATTTATTTTTAGAAAGCTTTGTAGTTAAAAAAACATCTTCTTCTGTTCCTATAAATCTTTTGGAACGATTAATAGAAATATCACGCTCTAAAGAGAGGAGATGGTTTAACCTTCTCTTTTTTTCACAAGGATCAACTTCGCTATCTATTTTTGAAGCTTTAGTCATCGGTCTCTTTGAATAAGTTGCTAAATAAATCTTATCAAACTTAACTTTCTTTACTAATTCTATTGTGTTTAAAAAAGAGGGTTCATCTTCAGATGGAAAACCAACAATTATATCAGTTGTAATTGATGCAAGTGGAAAACTATCTCTTATTTTATCAATAAGTTTTAAATATTCATAAACACTATAATTTCTGTTCATAAGTTTTAGGATTCTATCGTCTCCACTTTGGATTGGCAAATGAAAGTGTCTATAAATCTTATTGCTTTCCTTCATTATATTAATTATTTCAATATTAAAATCTTTTGGATGAGAGGTGATAAAATCTATTTTCTCAATCTTATTAATTTTTGCTACCTCATTCAATAGTGTAGAAAAATTAACTGAGTTAGGTAAGTCGAATCCATAGTGATCAACATTTTGACCTAAAAGAGTAATTTCACGAGCTCCGTTCTCTGAATAGAGCTTAATTCTATTTATAACTTCATCAAAAGGAACGCTTCTTTCTTTACCTCTTACATAAGGCACAATGCAATAACTGCAAAAATAATTACATCCATAGATTACAGTTATAGATCTCGAAAAATTCTTATTTTCTATTTTTTTAACCTTCTCGCCAAATCCTTCAATTTGACTTATTAATCTTTTAAATTCATAAGGGATAGAATTACTATTCAATGGACCAATTGCAAAGTCAATTAAACCATCTCGCTTTAAAATATCAGCATAAATAGGACTCATACATCCTAAAAGGTAAACTATTAATCTTTTATTATTTGTATTTAATTTTTTAACTTGTCCCAAAAAACTGATTACCTTAGAAACGGATTTTTCTCTCACTGCACATGTATTAACAAGCAATATAGAAGCATCTTCTATATTTTCTGCTTTTTTAAAACCATTTTCTAAAAGATAATCTTCATATAAAGATGAATCGTAAAAATTCATCTGACAACCAAAAGTTTTAATGAAAAAATACTTACTTTCGGTTATATAATTCATGCTTATTCGTTATTGATAAAGCTCTGCCGCTTTCTGTATCAATTTCAATTTCTACATAGTCTAATTGAAATACATCACTTTTAGCAACTTCAAATCTTTTTGGAACACCTGTAAGATAGGTATCAATTATGGTATCAATATCTACTCCAATAATTGATTCATTAGGTCCACACATTCCAACATCTGTTATATATGCTGAACCTTTAGAGAGAATCATTGCATCATTTGTTTGTACATGAGTATGTGTCCCTAATAAAGCACTAATTAAGCCGTTTAAATAATAGCTAAGGGCAGCTTTTTCGGAAGTGGCTTCAGCGTGAAAATCAACAATTATAATATTTGTACTTTGCTTTAGTTTTAATATTTCTTCATAGCCAACTCTAAATGGACAATCTATTGCCTGCATAAATACTCTACCTTGAAGATTAATCAGCCCAATTTTTACATTTTTTTTTGTAGGGAATATTATGCTTCCTCTGCCAGGAGCATCTTTTGGATAATTCAATGGTCTTAATAGTGGATAATCTTTATTTAAATACGGTATTATTTCTTTCTTGCTCCATATATGATTTCCTGATGTTAATGCATCTATTCCAAAGGAAAGTAACTCCTCTAAATTATTAGGAGTTAACCCTTTACCGCTTGATGCATTCTCGCAATTAGCAATGATTACATCATATTTATCTCTATTTGAGCTTAAAAAATCTTTAACAATTTCTCTTCCAGGTCTACCAAATATATCACCAATAAATAAAACTTTTATAGTATTATTTTGCATAAGAAACAGCCCTTGTTTCTCTTATCACTACTACTTTAACCTGTCCCGGATATTCCATCTCATTTTCAATTCTATGAGCTATATCGTACGATAATTTAGCAAGCATTACATCATCTACTTCTGTTGATTTTACTATTATTCTTATCTCTCTACCTGCTTGTACTGCAAAAGCTTTTTCAACACCTTTAAAATCATTACATATTTTCTCTAATGATTCTATCCTTTTCAAATAAGCTTCAACTTCTTCTTTTCGAGCACCAGGCCTTGATGCAGAAATTGCATCAGCTGCCTGCACAATTGATGATATAATTGAAGTAGATGGAACATCTCCATGATGCGATTCAGCTGCATTTACAACTTCTTCTGCTTCACCATATTTAGAAAGAATTTCGGCTCCTAATTGTGAGTGAGAACCATCTGTTTCTCGATCAATTGCCTTTCCAATATCATGCAATAAACCTGCTCTTTTAGCTTTTATTGGATTTTCACCTAACTCAGAAGCCATTATCCCTGAAATAACAGCAACTTCTTTAGAATGAGCTAATATATTTTGAGAATAACTTGTTCTATACTTAAGTTTCCCTAAGAGTTTTATAAGTTCAGGATGAATATTAGTAATTCCTAATTCAAGAACAGTATTTTCTCCTTCTGTTATAATTGTTTGTTCAATTTCGTTTTTAGCTTGTTCTACAAGTTCTTCAATTCTTGCTGGATGAATACGACCATCAAGAATTAATTTCTCGAGAGCAATTCTACCAATTTCGCGTCTTATTGGATCATACGAAGATATTGTTACAACTTCTGGAGTATCATCAATTAAAAGGTCTACTCCAGTTAAGCTTTCAAAAATTCTTATATTTCTACCTTCTCTACCAATAATTTTTCCTTTAATATCATCGTTTGGAAGCGGAACAACAGATATTGTAGCTTCCTGGGTTTGTTCTGCTGCGACTCTTTGAATAGCAGAAGTTATTATTTCTCTTGCTTTCTTATCTGCTTCTAATTTAAATTGTTCTTCTAAATTTTTAATTTTTCCTGCTATTTCGTATTGTATTTCTGATTCAACCTTATTTAGAAGGATTTCTTTTGCCTGTTCCTCTGTCAAATTAGCTACTCTTTGAAGTTCTAATCGTTGCTCTGCAATTTGTCTTGTTAAAGTATCTCTGAGTCTATTTAATTCATTTTCTTTTATTGTAATATTTTTTGACCTTTTTTCTAATTGCTCATTCTTTCTTTCAAGTTCTTCTTCTTTGAAAGCCACTCTCTTTTCTAATTTCTGTAATCTCGATTGCTTATCTCTATATTCTAATTCGTTCTCTGCTTTAATTTTTATTGCTTCGTCTTTAGCTTGAAGGAGAATTTCTTTCTTTTCTCTTTCAGCAGATTCCTTTGCCTCTTGAATTATTTTGTTAGCTTTTTCTTTGGAAGCTTTTATGCCACCTTCATTTATATAAATTCTTATAAAGTATCCTGCTAAAATACCTACTATTAGCATTAATATTGGAATAATTATATTCATTCTAAAACCTCCTAAATTTCCATATTAACTATTTAAATTGCTTGTTAAGTTAACAAGATAGGATTCTTAAAATCCTCTTCTCTTAAGATATGTATATATTTTTTGTTTTGCTTTATATTGTTCTTCATTTATTAATTCTCCTTTCTTTTTTTCTATTAGTTCATTTTGGATTTTATTATGAGCTTCAAATGAATAATATTTTTCAATCATATCATCAATAAGTTCTCTTTCCGCCCCTCTTTTAAAAAGCTCATATTTAATTCTATTAATGCCAAATTTTCTAACATTTTGATAATAATTAATTAGTTCTTTAAATCTTTCCTCGTCGGATATAAGTAAAGATTTAATAAGTCTATTTATAGTATCATTAACTTCGTTTTGATTAAAACCTTTATCTATAAGTTTCTTAGAAAGTTCAAAGCTAAAATAAGGTCTCCTACTGATTAAATTTAGTGCAATTTTAAATGCATCATTTTCTACTTTTTTCATTGTTTTCAGATACAATAAGATTAAAACTCTGTCTTACTTTGTTTTCAATTTCTTTAAGCAAACTTTGATTCTCTTCAAGAAATTTTTTTACATTATCCACACCTTGTCCAATTTTATTATCTCCATAAGAGTACCATGATCCACTTTTATTTATAATGTTTTGTTCAAGAGCCAAAGCTACAACTGAACTAACATGAGATACACCCTTACCATAGATAAGGTCAAAAGTTGCAGATTTATATGGTGGAGCAACTTTATTTTTTACTACTTTTGCTCTCACTTCCTGACCAACCGTTACTTCTCCATTCTTTAAAAGTTCTCCTCGCCTTACTTCTACCCTAACAGAAGAATAAAACTTTAATGCTCTTCCTCCTGTGGTTGTCTCAGGATTGCCAAACATAATACCAATTTTCTCTCTAAGTTGATTTATAAAAATTGCGGAACATTTTGATTTGTTTAATACTGCTGTAAGTTTTCTTAATGCTTGAGACATTAATCGCGCCTGTAAACCCATTTGGGCATCGCCCATATTGCCGTCTAATTCTGCTTTTGGAACCAAAGCAGCGACAGAATCAATAACTATTAAATCAACTGCTCCACTACGAATTAGTATTTCAGCAATTTCCAATGCTTGCTCACCATAATCAGGTTGTGATATAACCAGATCAGTTAAATCTACTCCTAAGGTTGCTACGTAAGATGGATCTAAAGCATGTTCTGCATCAATATAAACAGCTTTACCACCCTTTTTTTGAACCTCTGCAATAGTGTGAAGCGCAATAGTGCTTTTACCAGATCCTTCAGAACCATAAACTTCTATAATTCTTCCACGAGGAAATCCTCCTATTCCCAGAGCAACGTCTAGGGAAAGTATACCGGAAGGCAGTATATCTTCTTCCAATCTAGTATATGATCCTCCAAGTTTCATAACTGAACCTTTGCCATATTCCCTTGTTACCTGCATCATTGCGGATTCAAGAGCTTTTTCTTTCTCATCCATTTTGTTTCTAAACTCCTTTCAATTTAAACTCTCTAATAACTGAATAAACAGGACCTGATGGATTAAGTACTGACTCCATCAAATTAAATCTATCAGCTGTTTCGGTTAAGTTGATACTTTTATTAAATTCTAAATCTAAATTTCTAATAGGTATTTTTAATCTTGCTATAGTTATATGTGGGAAAAATTCTTCTTCCTTCTTAAAATTAAACTTTTCTAAGGACGAATCTATGTCTCTTGATAAATCAATAAATGGTTCTGGTGGCACTATCTTGTAAAAAAGAACCCTTATGAGCTTTAGTGATGGAAAAGCTCCCAAATCGGTAATAGTAAATACACATTTTTTATGTTTTTCTCTAACATCATCCATGTTTTCTTCTATTTCTTTAACTATATCCTTCTCCACATTTCCTAAAAATTTTAATGTTATATGAAGATTCTCTTTTGCAACCCACTTTGCATTTATTTTTCCAATTAATTCATTATATGAATTTAAAATCGATTCTTTTGCATTTATACTCAATGGTATAGCAAGAAATAATCTCATACTTTAAAGCCTCTCCAAAGAATCTAAAAGCACATTTATTGCTTCAACGACAGCTTTATTTCTTATTTCTGTTCGGTTACCTTTAAAATTGTACGAGTGACATTCAGTAAAAAATTTAGTTGATAGTCCAATGTAAACAAGTCCAACAGGTGTGCCTGCTTGATTAACTGTGGGGCCTGCATTTCCAGTAATTCCTATACCAATATCATTATCGAGGAATTTTCTAACCTGTTCTGCCATTGCTTTCGCAACATATTCCGATACTACACCATATTCAGCAATTGATTCTTTACTTATTCCAAGCCTTAAAATCTTACTATCAATACTGTATGTTACCAATCCTTCTCTTAGGTATTCAGAGCTTTTAGGAAGTTCAGTTAATGCTGCAGACAATAACCCTCCTGTACAGGATTCAGCAATACCTAATGTAAGTTTTTTTTCTCTCAAAAGTATGGTTAATTTTTCTAAATTATTATACATTTATTTACTTATTGTTACGCTTTCACTTATAAGATTATAATCAATTGAGTTAGTTATTTTTGCTTTTATGATTTTTCCAACATTCTTCTTTAGATATTCTGTATCTCCCTTAACTATTATTCCTTCATCAATATCAGGGGCATCACGTTCGGTTCTTCCAAAAGCATAACCTTCTTTATCTAAAAAGTTCTCAATTAAAACATTTATTGTTTTTCCAACAAACCTTTTCCTAATTTTATCGGATATATCTTTTTGTGTTTTATAAGCTATTTTTAACCTTTCCTGTTTTATCATACTATTAACTTGATCAGTTAAAGAGTATGCATTAGTAAACTTTTCATTTGAATAAGCAAAAAATCCAACTCTATCAAGCTTATAAGTCATTAAAAAATCAATAAGTTCATTGAAAGCTGTCTCATCTTCTCCTGGAAAACCGACAATAAATGTTGACCTAATTGCAAGATTTTTAAATTCACTTCTTAATTTCATTAAATTATCAGTAAAGCTTAGAACATTAGTAGGTCTATTCATTCTTTTTAATATCTTAGCTGAACAATGTTGAAGAGGTATATCAAGATAACTAACAACTTTATCAATTGATAATAAATTTCTAAAAAATTCTAAATTATCGGTTGGATAAAGATACATTATTCTAATCCACTTTAGGTCTCTAATTTTTGATAATTTTTTAGTTATCTCTACAAGTCCATTTTTAAGTGATATGTCTTTACCATAACTTTCAGTATCTTGAGCTATGAGAATCAGTTCTTTAATTCCATATTCAGAAACAAGCATAGAAGCTTCATCAAGAATAGATATTATTGATCTACTTTTATATCTTCCTTTTATCGAAGGAATTAGGCAAAAAGAGCAATTCCTATCGCATCCATCGGCAATTTTTAAGTAAGCATAGTAATTAGTTGAAGGTATTCTTTTATAACAAGATTCATTTTTATTATTTAGAAAATTTGACAAGTCAACAAAAGACTCATTAGAATTAATAAAATCTACATCAGGTACTTTTTCTCTAAGCTCAGTGGCAAATCTCTGCGCATAACAACCAGTCACTACAACTTTTTTACACATTCCTTTATCTTTATACTCAAGAACTTTTTTTATTGTATTTATTGCCTCTCTTCGAGCACTTTTAATAAATGAACAAGTATTAATTAAAACAATATCAATAGGTTGTGATGAGGTAAATAGATTTGTTAAAGTATATCCGTTTTCTATAAAGTATCCGCATAGGTTTTCAGAACTAACTAAGTTTTTAGGACAACCTAAACTTATTACAGATACAGATTTATTATTAGTCTTTGAGTATTTTTTTCTCAATGCTTCCATTTCCTCTTTTAATTTCGACTTCTATGGATTCTTTTGAATTAAGCGTAATCCTTAAATCAATAACTTCACCAGATTTGCCTAAGTTGCCAAGGTCAAAACCATTAACGTTAATCTTTATTCCACTAGCATTGCCAATTCTAAGATTAACGCTTTTCCGAGCATCAAAGGATTCGCTTTTATTTGGAAGCATTGTATATGAAGTGGTATTTTTGCCATCTATAGTCTTACTAATCCAACTATATGCATTGCTATCAATTTTTAAAGCTAATTTATCAAAGTTATGTGTTATTTTTTGAGGTTTTGGTGGAGTTACAATTATTTCTTCGATAGGTACTTCTATTTCAGGAGGTTCAATTTGATTATTTGGTAACGGATTTTCAATTATTTTTTCATCTATTATATTAGAAGTTGTATCACTACTCCTCAAACTATTAATTCCCCATACAATTAAAACTATTCCTATAATTGTAGCAATGATATAAAGAAATAATTTTGTTCGTGAAGCTCTCTTTGATTTTTGATTATTAATAGGCATATAATATGTAGGAGGAATAACAATATTTTGTTCTGGCATTATTTCACTTTGATATCTCTTTAAAATATAAAACCTGTCGAGTCCGAGAAAATCAGCGTATATTTTTAAAAAACTTTTGGCATAAACTGTTCCAGGAATTTCATTATAATTACCACTCTCTAATGCTTCCAAATATTTTTTTCTTATTTTAACAAGATTCGAAACATCTTCTAATGTTAAACCTTTTTCTAATCTTTTATTTCTAAGTATATCACCTATTGTTTCCATATATATAATTTTACATTAAATTTAGAGTATTTCAAAATTTACATAAAGTTAATTAACTTAAAAATTACTTTTTTTCTAAAAAAAGCATTTTGTATACCTCAGAAAAGTCACTTACTTCTTCTATTTTAAGCTCTTTTAAAATGTTTTGCGGAACCTCAGTTAAATCCTTATCGTTTTCCTTTGGAATAATAACAACTTTAACTCCAGCTCTTTGAGCAGCAAGTAACTTATCCTTAAGTCCACCTATAGGTATAATTCTTCCTTGTAATGTTATTTCACCTGTCATAGCAATATCTGCTGGAATTTGTTTATTTAGTAAAAGCGAAAATAGTGATGTACATATTGCTACTCCAGCAGATGGTCCATCTTTTGGAATAGCTCCTTCTGGAACATGAATGTGAATATCGATATTTTCATAAAATTTTGGATCAAGTGAAAACTTAGCAGCATTACTTCTTATATAACTTAGAGCGGCAGAAGCGCTCTCTTTCATAACATCACCAAGTTGTCCTGTTAGAATCAAATTCCCCTTACCTGCCATTTTAGTCGATTCAATAAATATTATTTCACCTCCATATTCAGTTATTGAAAGACCTGTTACTACACCAGGATCATTCTTTTTGCCTGCTACTTCATGTCTAAAAACTGGAATTTTGAGAAAATCAAAAATGTTTTTAGGTGTTACAACAATCTTTTTAAATTTAATTTCTGATTCAGCTTTCTTGAGCGCAACTTTTCTAAAAATCTTTGCAATCTTACGCTCTAATTCACGCACACCAGCTTCAAGAGTATAATCTTGAATTAACTTATACAAAGCATCATCTGTAATTTCAATGTCAGAAGTTTTCAAGCCATTAGCTTCTAATTGTTTAGGTATTAAAAAACCTTTAGCTATTTCTATTTTTTCTTCAACAGTGTAACCTGGAATTGTAATAATTTCCATTCTATCTCTAAGCGCTGGTGGAATAGTATGAACAACATTTCCGGTAGTTATAAAAAAGACTTTTGATAAATCAAAAGGTACTTCAAGATAATGGTCTGAAAAAGCACTATTTTGTTCTGGATCAAGAGCTTCCAGCAAAGCTGATGCAGGATCACCTCTAAAATCTATACCGATTTTATCAATTTCATCAAGAAGGAAAACTGGATTTTTTGTTTGAGCTTGTTTAATACCCTGAATTATTCTACCAGGTAATGCTCCAACATAAGTTCTTCTATGACCTCTAATTTCAGCTTCATCTCTAATTCCGCCTAAGGAAACACGAACAAAATTCCTACCCATAGCTCTTGCTATTGACTTCCCGAGGGATGTTTTCCCAACACCTGGTGGACCTATAAGACACAGAATTGGAGATTTAACATTCTTACTTAACTTTCTTACTGCTAAATATTCGAGAATCCTCTCTTTAACGTCTTTTAATCCATAATGATCCTCGTCAAGTATTTTTTTAGCTTTAACCAAATCAAGTTGATCAACTGTTTCTTTGTCCCATGGAAGAGCAAGGATCCAGTCTAGATAATTTCTTACAACTCCAGCTTCAGCCATCATAGGAGGCATTTTTGCTAATCTTTTAAGTTCTTCATCAACGATCTTTTTAACTTCCTCTGGTAAATTGATTGAATCAATTTTATTTTTATATGTGGCTGCCTCCTCAGAGTATTCTTCGCCTTCTATATCTCCAAGCTCCCTCTGTATTGCTTTAAGTTGTTCTCTTAAATAAAAATCTTTCTGTGTTTTATCAAATTTATTTTTAATTTCTGTCTCAATCTTTCCTTGTAACTCAAGTACTTCTATTTCTCGCTTTAATATCTCAATAAGCTTCTTAAGCCTTTCTTCTATATTAAACAAACTTAAAATTTCTTGTTTCTCTTCTATGTTGATGATTATTGAGGATGAAACGAGATCAGAAAGTTTGTTAGGATCTTTAATATTAATAAGATCAATATAATTTTCAGGAGAAAGCCTTTTATTTAATTGATAGTATTGCTCAAAAAGATCAATAACCTTTCTTGATAAAGCATTTATATAAGGTGTAATTTCAACCGATGGTACATATAACTCTACTTCTACTTCGAATATTCCTTCTCTTTTAATATAGTGTAATATTCGCACTCTATTAAGACCTTCAATTATTGCTCTTAAAGTTCCATCTGGAAGTTTAATAACTTGAAGAATTTCAGCAAGTACACCTACATCGTATATATCTTCAGGGTTTGGATTATCTATTTGTTCATTTTTTTGTGTAGCAACAACTATATAGCGATCCTTTTTTAATGCCTCCTCAATTGCATTTACTGATTTTTCTCTTCCAACAGTTAATGGCTGAACTATATTCGGAAATATAACAACATTTCTAATAGGGAGAAGATTTGCCCTTTTTGTAGATAAAATGTTGATTTTGTCCTTTTTATTCTCACTTCTTGTCATTACTTATAACTAAGTTCCTCCTTTGATAATTTCATCAATTATTCCATATTCTTTAGCCTCTTCAGGAGACATATAAAAATCTCTTTCAGTATCTTGTTCAATTCTTTTTATAGGTTGTCCTGTATGTATAGCTAAGAGTTCATTTAAAAGAGAACGTATTTTTAATAATTCTTTTACCTGAATCTCCACATCAGTTGCAGGACCCTGTGCTCCGCCAAGAGGCTGGTGAATCATTATTCTTGAATGTGGTAATGCATATCTCCTTCCTTTTGCACCTGCAGCTAAAAGAAAAGCACCCATACTTGCAGCTAATCCAACACATATTGTTGAAACAACTGGTTTAATGTATTGGATAGTATCATAAATAGCTAACCCTGCAGTAACAAGGCCTCCAGGACTATTTATATATAAAGAAATATCTTTAGAGTCATTATCAGCAGTCAGAAAAAGTAATTGTGCAATCACAACATTAGCAACATTATCATCGATAATATCTCCACCAATAAATATAATTCTATCTTTTAAGAGACGAGAATATATGTCGTATTGCCTTTCTCCATATGCTGTTTGCTCAATCACCCATGGTACTAATGGCATTTATTTATTTTCCTCCTTAATATATTTAAACTTTAAATTTGATATAAGATAATCTGTTGCCCTTTCTCTTGCAATCGTATTTCTAATATAATTTCTAACATCTTTCATGTTCAAATCCCTCTCATTATATTTACCCATTATCTCTGATATTTTTGCTTCTACTTCTTTATCATCTGGAACAAATTGGGGATTATTACTTATTAATTCTCTTAAAATGAGATTTATTTTAACCTGTAAAAGAGCACGAGGTTTAAAATTTTCTCTTAAAGAATCAATTGTTTGATTAGTCTGCTTTAAAAATTCTTCCATTGTCAAATTTGATTTATTTATTTCATTTTCAAAAGTCATAATTTCATTATCTATGTATGAATTAATCAAAACCTCAGGTATATCTTCTATTTTGGAATTTTCAGTTAGATATTTAAAAATTGAGTTTATTTGAGCGTTTTTCTTCTCCTTTTCTTCTTCTTCTATGGCTTCCTTATTTTTTTCATCCAAGAACTTAGCCATATCTTCTTCATAGTTTATGCTTTTAAGGAATTCTTCTGAAAAAGTAGGTAAAACTTTCTGTTTAAAGCCGAGCATTTTAGTATGTATTAATACATTAGTTCCATCAGAAAGTTGTCGTTCTATTACTTTTTCTTCGCCAGTTTTCATATCCATGAGTTCCTTATCAGTATCAGGGAAAAATTGCTCTTTTCCAAGTTCAATAATAATGGTATCAGTTTTTCCTTTCTCACCGGAGTCATTTTCAATAAAATATTCAACGACAGCAAAATCTCCAATTGACGGAACTCCTTCTTTATCAATAAAAGTTGCATTTGCTTCTAAAAGAGCATTTATTTTATCATTTAATATTGATTCTTTATCCTTATTTAATTTAACTTCAATTTCAACACCTTCTATGGGAGGCAAATCTACTTTTGGAAAGATAGAACCAGTTATTTCTAAGGTATATGGTTTTCCTTCATAAGGCATTTCTTTAATTTCAGTTACATTAGGTAGATTAATAAAGTCAAGATCTTTCTTATCTTTAATAATTAAATTATAAGCATCTTCAACTAATTTGGATAAAACCATCTCTTCAAACTTATCTTTATCTACATAGCCCTTAAAAACTTCATAGGGAACATGACCTTTCCTAAAACCAGGTACATTAAGATTTTGCGAAAGTTTACCGAATGCATATTTAAAAGCATTATCCACTTCAATAGCATTAAAATTTATCTTTGCATGTACTACATTTTTTTCAATGTAATATTCAATTATTTCCAAAATAATCCTCCTTTAATAACATCAATAATATAAAGTATACCATATTTTGAATTATTCTTATTTAATAAGATTTGTTCATTTTAGTCCATTTTAACACCCTATGGCATTTCTGCCACAATAAGGGATAATGCCGGTAACACATGAAGTTTTCATAAATTCAATAACCTTCAATTGCTGCTTCCTTCCCTAAATTAAAAATTATCATTGAGTTTGAATATAACTCTTAAGGTGTTTTTTGTCTCTAAGTTTCTTAAAGCCAAGTAAATTCTTTAGTTGATTGTTTCCCTCATTAATATATTTTAGTCTTTTAGCTTCTGGGGTAGATAGACCTCTGTATCTTCTTCGGAAGTATATAAGTGTGTATTTTTAGAAATATTATGCTTTCTGCATTCTTTCTGTGTACTTAAGAAAGTTTTTACTTTTTCAGATCTTTTAAAATTTGAAAAATCTTTTCAACTGAAAATCTACTTCTTTTCATTTTAATCCTTACTTCCATTTTTATATTATAACTTAATTTTATTCTCAAATATGGGGGTAAGACAATTATGAAAATGACGAGAATAGTGATTTGATTACATAATTTTTAATGAAAACAAATTTAAATTAAAGAAGTAAAGTTTAAAAATTGAATGAATTCTAAATATTCATTATACTATATTGTGATATGAATATTATTATTAAGAATGGTAATGTATATGATTCTAAAGAGAGAGCTTTTCATAAGGTTGATCTTCTTATTAAAGATAATCTTATAGCTTCAATAGGTAATAACTTAGATTATTCTGACTTTGAATTGATAAACGCAGAAAGTTTTTTTGTTCTCCCTGGTTTTATTGATATTCACTGCCACTTGAGGGAGCCTGGCGAAGAAGATAAAGAGACAATTTATACTGGAACAAGAGCAGCAGCTAAGGGTGGCTTTACAAGAGTGGTTTCAATGGCAAACACTACTCCACCTATTGATAGCAAATCTATTTATGACTTAGTTTCTCAAAAAATTGAAAAAGATGCTTTAATTAATGTTAATCAAGCTGGAACTATAACTGAAAATTTGAGAGGTAGAGAGCTTTCTCCTTTACTTAAAGAAGGTATTTTAAAAGTATATTCAGATGATGGTAAAGCCATTTCCAACTCAAAAGTCTTTATGGAAGCTTTAGAATGTGCCAAAGTTAATGGTTCCCTTTTAATATTACATGAAGAGGATAAAGAGCTTTCAGATGATGGATTAGTTAATGATGGTAATATATCTAAAAGATTCAGAATGAAAGGGATTCCTGCTTGTGCAGAATCATCAATTTTACTAAGAGACCTCGCAATATCCAATTATGTAGACTTTCCAGTTCACTTTACTCATCTTTCCTCTGGACAAACCGTTGATATTCTTAGTCCTCTAAAAGAAGAAGGTATAAATTTTACGACAGATGTTACTCCTCATCATCTTTTCTTTGATGAAGATGATATCGATCCAACGGATACGAGTTTTAAAGTAAATCCTCCTATACGAAGCGAAAAAGACAGACTATCACTGATAAAAGGAATTAAAAATGGAGTAATAAATTGTATAGCCACTGACCACGCACCTCATACTAAGTTTGAAAAATCGAGAGACTTCTCAGTGGCACCATTCGGTATCTCTGGGATAGAGACAGCTTTTTCGGTCTCTTATACTTCTCTTGTTAAAGATGGTTTTATGAGTTTTGAGGATTTTATTCCATTAATGACTTCTGAACCAGCAAAAATTCTCAATATAAATGATGAAGGTGAAATATTTATTCTAAAAAAAGCAAATTTAACTATAGTAAATTTAGAAAGATATGTATTAAATGAAGACAAATTGATATCAAAAGGAAAAAATAATCCTTTTATCGGTTTTGAGCTATATGGATTTCCAGTTTTAACAATATGTGAGGGAAGAATTGTCTACGCAGAGACTAATTTCTGGAACAGTTTTAGATAATTATTCTTTAGCCAAAGATATTTATTATTTATCTTTAGAAGCAGATACTAAAGGAATTTCTTTGGAAGCAGGGAATTTTATTCACATTTCTTGCCCTGGCAGGAATCCTGTAATATTACGAAGGTCCTTCAGCATCTTTAAAGCAGAAGATGGCAATATAAGCATTATTTATAAAGTTGTTGGTAAGGGTACAAAAAACCTTTCATTCCTTAAAAAGAATGATTGTGTTGATTTTCTAATTCCATGCGGAAATAGTTTTGATTTACCACCAAATAACAATGATATTGTTTTAATAGCTGGTGGTATAGGTATAGCTCCTTTTGGTTTTCTATTAAATTCTATTAAGAATTCTGATTTCAAAGGTAATATTTATCTTTATTACGGTGTCTCTTATGAAGAAGAGCGTATTCCTCTTTCCTTACTATCTCTTGCAGGTGTTAAATATTTTCTACATACTGATTACAAGAATGGTCAATTTGATAAAAACTTATTTGAATTCTTTAAAGAGAATGAAGTAGATGATTTTTTGTATTCTTATGTATGTGGACCCATAGAAATGCTTAAAGTTTTTTCCAATTATTTGATTCAAAAAGGTAAAATTGTCCAGCTTTCCCTTGAGGAAAATATGGCTTGCGGGATTGGGGCTTGTTTAGGCTGTACAATAAAAGCTCACGATGGATCATTAAAGCATGTTTGTACCGATGGACCTATTTTTTACGCGGAAAGAGTTGATTTTAAGTCATTATGAAGAGACTCTCAGTTAGACTAAAAAATTTAGAATTTAGAAACCCTGTACTACCTGCATCTGGGACTTTTGGATTTGGTAGAGAATATTCCTCTTTCTTTGATTTGAATACTTTAGGCGGTATTGTAACAAAGAGCATTACATTGTCTCCAAGAACAGGTAATCCTCAACCACGAATATATGAAGTTTATGGTGGAGTTTTGAATTCAATAGGTCTTGAGAACCCAGGAATATCTTATTTTGTCGATAAAGAACTTCCATTTATTGAGAGTATAAACACTATAAAGATCGTAAGTATAGCTGGCTCTAAAATAGAAGATTATGTTGAGTTATCATCTATTCTTGAAAATACTTCTATTGATGCTATAGAAATAAATCTATCATGCCCGAATGTCGAAGAAGACTATGTTTATTTTGGTGAGGATGAGTCCGCTCTTAGTAAAGTAATCAAAGAAATCAGGAGTGAGACAGGTAAGTTTTTGATTGTTAAACTAAGCAGTGGCTCAAACAATATTGTAAATTTAGCAAAAAAAGCTTCAGAAGCAGGTGTCGATGCAGTATGTATTGGCAATACTATAAAAGGTATGGCAATTGATATAGATAAATTTGCCCCCGTCTTTAAGAATAAAGTTGCAGGTTTATCAGGACCAGCTATAAAGCCAATTGCCCTTCGAGCAGTATGGGATGTATATGAAGCCTTACAAATTCCCATAATAGGCTGTGGAGGAATAATGAATTTTAAAGATGCTCTTGAGTTCATTTTTGCTGGAGCAAGTCTTGTCCAGGTTGGCACTGCTAACTTTTCCTCCCCATTAGTTATGCCTGAAATTATTTCTGATCTTTACCAATATTGTGATGAAAAAAATATAGCTATTTCAGATTTCATTGGAATTGCCCATAAAGGAAAAATTTTATGATTATAAATCCAAATGAAAGATTAATAGTTAGCCTTGATTTTGACGACATCAACGATGCTCTTAGCCTTGTTGATTTATTGAAAGAACATGTTTTTTTCTACAAAATTGGCTTACAAATGTATCTTAAATATGGTAGTAAAATTATTTCAGAGTTAAAAAGTAGAAATGTTAAAATTTTCTTAGACC
>Ga0116166_1000467_pt1 | contig 38761 bp, 34 predicted proteins | sample AD_JPNMR2_MetaG_FD_89884 | JGI IMG/M metagenome (GOLD analysis project Ga0116166, IMG submission 89884) | Active sludge microbial communities of municipal wastewater-treating anaerobic digesters from Japan - AD_JPNMR2_MetaG | ecosystem: Engineered > Bioreactor > Anaerobic > Digestate | place...
GTCTTTATCTCTTTTATTATATTTACTAAAGACAAAGTTTCTGAATCGTTTAACCCTGCTGCTGGTTCATCTAATATGATAAGCTTGGGGTTTAGCATCAATGCCCTTGCGAGCTCGATTTTTTTAAGCACACCATAGGGTTGCCCTGCAACTAACATGTCTTTTATAGATGATAGTCCCATGTGATCAAGTATTTCTTCTGCCCTTTTTCTCATTCTATTTTCTTCTTGCCTAGTCTTTTTAAGTCTAAAAAATTGATTAAATAAGGAAGATTTAAACTCAATATGAGCTCCCACCATTACATTTTCAACCACAGTCAATTCTCTAATAAGTTCGATATTCTGAAATGTTCTAACGAGGCCTTTACCTATTATTTCATGAGTCTTCTTCCCGACTAGGTTTTCGACTTCCCCAGTATTTGTCCTAAAGTAAATATCCCCATTATCTGGTTTGTAAAACTGCGTGATACAGTTAAAAACTGTAGTTTTCCCAGCCCCATTTGGTCCAATCAGCCCAAATATCTCTCCTTCATTTATGTCAAACGATAAGTTGTCAACTGCTTTTAACCCACCAAAAGCAATAGAGAGGTTTTCTACTTTTAATACTTTATCAGTCATATTATCCATTGTTATCCTCCCCTCTCCTAAATAGCTTGTTAAAATTTTTCTGTATGTCAAATCTCATATTAATCAATCCATTTGGGTAGAATAAAATAACTAAGATAATCAATAGACCATTGAATATATATGCTGCTCCATCTATGCTTCCAATTATTGGCAATCTTTTTAAAATTAAGTCCGGCACTCCAAATACTATAAAAGCACCGAGGATTGTACCTGATATACTCCTTATGCCGCCAATTACTATTACAGCTAAAATATTAAGTGAAAGCATCAATATCCATGCATTAGGGTAAGTGTATTTTACAAAATGCATGTACAATACCCCACCGAGTGCTGAAAATGAAACCGCTATGGCAAAAGACAATAATCTATGTCTGTAAATATTTATTCCCATTGCACTAGCAGCAGCTTCGCTGCCTCTCATGGTAGATAAGGCTCTACCTGTATGACTATTTACTAGATTGTGCATCATAATCATGACTAGTATTAGGAAAAAAACTATCAGTATATAAGTTCCGTTTCGATCTAATTGTAGAAATCCAAGGAGTTTAGGGTATTGGGCTTGTTTTCCTGAAAAGCCATTTGTTATAAAATCAAATTCAACAAACACCTTTCTCAGTATCTCTGATATGGCAAGGGTTGCTATCGCAAGATAGTATCCCTCTATCCTCAATGAAACCAATCCAGTTAAAACACCTATCACCATGGGAACTGCAACTGAAATTATCAATGCCAGTTCAAATGGCAATCCCAAATCAGCCGTAATAAATGCTGTTAGGTAGGTCCCCATTCCCATAAATCCAGCTGTACCAAGGGATATCAGGCCTGAATAACCTAAAAGCAAATTCAGCCCTAGTGCGACTATAGAATATATCAATATACTCGCCACAGTTGTTAAAAGTGAATATTTGACTAAACCTAAGCTGACTAAAAGAGGCAACAGAGAAAGTATTATCCCAAATAGGATAAATTGAGAGTATGGTTTATGCGATTTATAAAAATTCATTAATTTATTGTTCATCTCTTCACCTCTATACTTTCTTTATAACTTTTTTGCCAAATAAGCCAGTAGGTTTAAATAAAATTGTAGTCAAAATTAATAGATACAAAATTGAATCACTCCAAATTGACGAAACATAGAATGACAATAAATTGCTAGCAAAACCAATCAAGTAAGCTGCTATAACTGCACCATAAAATGAAGTAAATCCACCCAGTATACAAGCTAATAGAGCTGTAACTTGCACTGTATCCATCATAGATAGATTTACGCTGTTTGTTGGAGCAAGCATTAAAGCGGATAATGTCCCCAATGCAGCAGCTATTGCCCATGAAGCTCTAGTTACAGACGCTGTTGGAATGCCCATCATTCTAGCTACTACTTCATTTGATGCAGTTGCCCTAACCGACAGACCCCATTTTGTCTTTTGGAGTGCAAAGAATAAAACACCCATCAATGCTAATCCTACGACTATGTTAAATATGGCATTATATGATATAGTTGCTCCGAAAAAGCTGTAGGAACCGTAAACAAACCTTGGAAATTGTAGGGGGTCGGTCCCAAACAGCATTGGAGCTAGTCCCAAAAATATCATTATAAGACCTAAAGTGATAATCTGTTTTGATACCGGATTTACTTTTTGTGCTCTTGATATGACAAAAAAGTCTACCAACACACCTATTATAAGTGCAAATATCATGCCTACTATGGCAGCTGATATCGGTGAAATTCCGGTCCTTATTAACACTATTGTGGCTAAAAATGCACTAAACATGCTGATTGATCCTTGTGCAAAATTAGTTGTAACAGATGTCCTAAAAATGAGAATTATACCTAATGCTGCAAGTGCGTATATTCCTCCTGTTTCTAAACTATTGAGTAATATCTGTACGAATATGTCCATTAATTCTCACCTCTCTAGACAATTTTTATTTCTTCATCATATGTGTTTATAAATCCAAGTATATTTGAAGCAAATTCTTGTGGTTTTTCATACATACTTGCATGCCCACTCCCCTTGATCATAACCCATTTAGAATCTGGTATTTTTTCATGTATGATTTGCTGATATCTTGGAGGTGTTGTAATGTCGTATTCCGCACTTATGATAAGTGTTGGCACTTTTATTTTTTCTATTTCTTCTCTTATATCTAGATTTTCAGCACTGTCGACAAGCCTAATGTAGGCATCGTACCATGCATCATCAAATATAGTTACAAACAAATCTTCTCTTTTTTTAAGCCACTCGATATTTTCTTCATAAAATTCAACTGAGTAAATAAACGGCATAGTAGCTTTAAAAAATGCTCTTCCATCATGATTTTCTGCAGCATAGTTCCAGCATTTTCCTACATCTTTAAGCAATTGTGTAGTATAGCTTGTCGTATTTGCCAATATAAGAGATGATAAATTTTCTTGATATCTTAGAGCAAAATTTAAAGCAACTTCTCCACCATATGACACTCCAACAAGGTGAATTTTTTCTAAGCCCAATTCGTCGATTACACCTTTTACAATATCGCTCTGTAATTTTTGATCATAAGGTTTATTCGATTTTTGAGACTTCCCTTGATCTAAAAAATCTATTAACACTAATCTATTGTTTCTAGTAAATACATCTATGAAGCTGCTCCAGCTTGAGGTGGACATCATTATTCCATTCAGTATAACTATTGTCTCCCCTTTTCCGTACACCTCATAATATATATCAAATCCATTTATTCTTGTACTTGGCATGATTAGCCTCCCTCTTTACCAAATCATCAGCTCATCTGCTTCTCTTTGTAATTCCTCTCTAAAATCAGGATGAGCTATATTTATCAAAGCTTTTACTCTTTCCCTGATAGATGTTCCCCTCAATGAAGCTACTCCATACTCTGTAACTACATAATCCACATCATTTCTAGACAATGATACAGCAGCTCCTTTAGCTAATGCGGGAACGATCTTGGATATTGTCTTTCTTTCATCAGACCCATCAACCCTTACATTTGCAGTTGAATAAAGTGCTATGATTGATTTGCCTCCTACTGAGTTTTGAGCACCTATCGCTGTGTCAGCCTGGCCACCAGTCCCGCTAAACTGTACATGTCCTATTGATTCAGAAGCGCATTGCCCAGTCAAATCTATTTCTATTGTAGTATTGATTGAAACCATCTTGTAGTTTTGCCCGATTATATATGGATCATTTACCCATGATCCTCTCATTACATTAACTCCAGGATTGTCATCAACAAAGTCATATAATTTTTTAGTTCCTAATACGAAAGTAGTAACCATTTTCCCTGGCATTAAAGTCTTGTATCTGCCTGTTATTACTCCTGCATTGTATAAATCAACCATACCATCAGTAAGCATCTCAGTGTGAATTCCAAGATCTTTTTTATGCATTAATTCTTTTGCTACTGCATTTGGTATTCCACCAATCCCTAATTGTATAGTTGATCCGTCATCAATCAGATCTGCAATGTATTTTCCGATAACTTTATCCTTCTCTGAAGGCTCTACTATCTCTAGTTCAGAAACAGGATAATCTACTTCAATGACGTAATCTATGTCATTGATGTGAATTACTGAATCCCCAAAAGTCCTTGGCATATTTGGATTTATCTCAATAATAACTATATCGCTTGCATCAATCATTTCTCTCTCATAAGTTGTACTTAAAGAAAGTGAAACATATCCATGTTTGTCCATTGGTGCACCTGTACCTAAAAAAATATTAGGTTTTCTGTGAAATATTCTCTTTTTTGCAGCTAAATGTAAATGATTTGGAATAAAAGAAACTGTCCCATTTTTATGAGCTTTTCTAGTTGCTGGTGTAAAAAACCATCCATCCATGTGAAAACTCTCTTTGTATTTTGGATTCATGAAATATTCATAATCACCTAAAGGCAAACATGTAGAAACATTTACATTTTTTACTCTATCTGCTATTGTGTGAAGATTTGACAAAAACTCTCTAGGTTCAGCAGCTGCCAATGCAGAAACTAAATTATAGTCCGATTTTACAAGGCTTAAAGCTTCTTCTACTGATAGCAATTTGCTTTTATAAATTCTCTCTAAATCCATTTCTAGTCCTCCCATTTTCCCCATTTGATTACGTTTGCTGCCCATGCATATCCTATTCCTGCTGCTATCATTGATATAACAGTACCTTCCTTTATCTTTCCTTGTTCCAAGCCCAATTGAAGCGATAGTATTTGATCTATCTGCCCAATATGGCCGTAATGCGACAAATATATAGTTTGGTCTTCTGAAAGTCCTAAGTGTTCTAACATAGCTTTGTGCTGTGAGTATTTAAAGTGCAATACTGCTAAATACCCTAACTCATCTTTATTTATGTTAGATTTTTCAAATGCTCTATCTATGCAATGATACCAATTCTTTAGTGAAACTTCATTCAATCTGTCTTTCATGTGCTTTGCATCAAATAATCTAAGTGATTTATATGCAATATCTAGGTTTTCTTTAGTTATCGGCTTTTCAATCCCTCCAAATTCAACTCCTGCATCTCTTGCCATTGAACCATCAGTTACTATGTGAGTCCCAAGCAAGACATTTCTATTTAGGTTCTTCTTTAGGATGATTGCCCCACCGCCAGCTGCTAAGTTGTACATCATAGACATGTCTTTATCCGTATAATCTACAAAATCTCCATTTCTATACCCGCCAACTATCATTACTGTATTTATTTCATCATCTGCAATCATCATATCTTTTGCTATTTTCATAGCTGAAACAGTTGAACAGCATCTTTGCTGAACATCGATTGCCCAAGCATTTTCAGCTCCTATCTTTTCTTGAATGTATATGCCAGATGTTGTCAAAGGGTATTCTTTCCATTCTTCACCTATGCAGAGAATTAAGTCTATTTCTTTTGGATCTAGGTTAGTTCTTTCTAAGGCATCTAAAGCTGCTTTAACCCCCATTTCTTGAGTCCCATCGCCCTCTCCCGGTATAGGTTTTTCAATAATACCTAGTTTTTCAATAATTGCTTGTTCTGTCCATAAGCCATTTGTAGCTTCTGATATTTCTTTTGCTGTCATCCTGTTCTTAGGAATGTATATTCCCGTTCCTAAAATTCCTACATTTATGTCGTTATTTGCCACTTAAAACCCTCCTTTATGCCAAAAATTCTAATATTACTTTCATAAATCTATCTATATCATCTTCCATCGGCGCATGCCCACCGTTAGGTAATAATGCTAATTTAGCATTTTCTCCTATCGCATTAGCCATTTCTATTCCCATTTCTTTTGGGACAACTAGATCGTTTTCTCCTTGCATTACTGGGACAGGTTGAGTTATTTTATCAACTTCTCCACTCCCTTGTTCTGCTCCATTGTGCTCATGAGAAATATTAAAATGAACTAGTGAATAATCAATATCAACTAAATTTCTTTGCATCAAAATCTCATCTAGATATCTTTGATACCTTTCTTCTTCAGGTTTTTTAAATGTATATATGGTATTATCCCAAACGAACTTAATGAAATCTTTATTTTTTTCTTCATAGGCTTTTAATATTGGCAGTACTTGAACTGGGTCTTTCTCAATTTCTTCTTTAGTAGTTAGAAACTGACCTATAATCGGTTGGTTATTTTCATCTTTTTTAAATATCGGATATCCCTTGATGCCAACCGATTCTACTAATGCTATTTTTTCAACCATTTCCGGGTAGTCTATTGCAAAATACATAGCAACACCGCCACCGGTCGACCAAGCTGCTATAGAAAATTTATCTAGTTTTAACTCATCGCAAAAATACTTAATGTCATTTGATAGGTCTCTTAATGAATCAAATCTATTATGATAACTTGATGCCCCAAAACCTCTCATATCCATTGCATACGCAGTATAATCTTCTGGTAATTTCTCCATCACTGTGTCCCAGTGCATTGACGATGACATGTTCCCATGAATCAACAGTAAAACCTTTTCCCCATTGCCATGCTTTCTATAAGCTAGAGTTTCTCCATTAGGTAAATCAATTTTTTTTAACATGAAATCCCTCCTAATTTTTAATCATGCAATTAATATACCAATTTAAATTTAAATTATGATTTTTACTTGTTCTTTGAGTTTTACTACTCTTTTGGAAATTATTTCAGTCGTGTTTGCTATATATCTGTTAGAATCCACCTGATGGCTTAAAATTGATTTAAAATCATCGGATAGTTTCTTTATCTCTTCAATGTCAAAATTCAAATCTATTTTTAGATCATCAATATTTATCTGATTTTTATAATTATCTAATTTCTGATCATATATGTTTAATAATCTCAAATGAGATTCAAGTAATTCTAATTTCTTGTTATGACCCTCTATTATTTTTAGATATTTTTGGTTTAATCTTTCTAGATCATTGGCATTGTTAAGAACTTGATTGGATAAATCCTTAAAATTTTCAAATGTATCAAATATATTATCCACTAAAGCATTTAACATCTCATTGTGTTTATAATTTTGTGAAAAAGATATTGCCCCTATTATCTCATCATCGTCATCTCTAATTGGTATTGCAACTGCATAATAAGTTAGCCTTCCATTGTCAAAATCTACTTTTCTTTCTATCTTTGCGCCAATTTTTATGCATTCATATGCGCATGTATTTTGAATGTGGCTATCTCCACTATTCAATTTATGGTCAAGGTCAATTGCAGGTATATAAAAAAGACATTTTTCTAAATCACAAATTGATATTGCAACTCTTCTATTAGTTAATTCACTGTATATTGGTGCAGTTTTTATTAAGCAATCCAGCTCATCCGTAATATCACCTCCGGTTGAATTTATATAATGCAACTTCTATGCCAATCAAATCTCAATTGAAAAGTACTATCACTATTGGAAAAATAGAAATATTCTAAATAAAAAAACTGTACTATATTTGAACATGTTCAAATATAGTACAATTTTTATTCTAAACCATATTTTTCAATCTTTGAATATAAATTAGTTCTGCTGATATTTAAAATCTTAGCTGTCTTTAATTTGTTTCCGTTAGTATACTCAAGGCAGCTTTTAATAGCTTCTCTTTCAGTTTGCTCTAATAAGTTTTGCAAAGAATCAATTGAATTGGGATCAATTTTTCTTTTATTTTGGGTGATGTAAAGCGGCAGATGAATAGGCAATATAGTGTCGGTTTCAGTCAGATTTATGGCTCTTTCTAATACATTCTCTAATTCTCTAACATTCCCAGGCCAACTGTATGATTTTAAAAGTTCTAAAGCTTTTTTAGATATTTTCGGGACATAGATCCCCAGTTGATTTGAAAGCTTTTCCATTAGTTTTATCGTGATTTCCTCAATATCTTCAACTCGCTCTCTCAAAGGAGGTATCTCAATAGTCATTACATTTAACCTATAATATAGGTCTTCTCTGAAATTCCCTTCGGCAATAAGCCTTTGCAAGTCTTTATTTGTAGCGGCTATCACTCTTAAATCTATCTTTATAGTTCTGTTTCCACCTACTCTTTCAAACTCTCTCTCTTGAAGTACTCTCAAGAGTTTCGCCTGCATTTTCAAGGGCATATCCCCTATTTCATCTAAGAATATGCTTCCTCCGTTTGCAAGCTCAAATTTACCGATCTTCCCACCCTTTTTAGCCCCGGTAAATGCTCCATCTTCATATCCAAATAGTTCTGACTCTAAGAGCTCACTCGGAATTGCAGCACAGTTTACTTTAATAAAAGGCATATGACTTCTATTGCTATCATTGTGAATTGCATGTGCGAAAAGTTCTTTTCCTGTACCGCTTTCTCCTAGTATGAGCACGTTTGAAATTGACTGAGCCGCTCTTTTTGCTATAAACTTAGTTTGACTCATTTTTGGGCTATTTCCTATTATAGTATCCCATGAGTATTTAGCCCCATACATTTCTTTAAGCTGACTCTTGTAAAGATGAACTTCATTTTCTAAAAGTTTGTTTTTTTCTATTATATCTTTGAATTGATCCAAGTCTTCAAATAAAACCATTCCTACGCCGTATTTTACTTCGCCTTGATCATCTAAAACAACTATTCTATGAACTATCGCAGTTCTGCCATTACCAAATTTATGTTTCCATGCTATTTCGGATTTCTTAGTCTTAAGGACAAATGGAAATCTAGTGTTTTTATCAATTTCTGCAACTGGTTTCCCTATGATGTAGCTCTTGGAAAATCCTAAAAAATCAGCAAAAACTTGATTTATCATCCTAACTCTTGAATCTTTATCAATTAGTATTAATGGCACAGGTAGGGGATCAAATATTTTATGAAGCATATCCACTAGATATTCAGTCAACACTGTATCATTATCTATTTCAACTAAGTTGTTCATTTTTTGAACATATTTAGTATCTTTAAAACTATCTCCTCCATTTTTTAATGAAGTCATTGTTATTCCTCCAAATATGAATTTATATTCATATTAGCACATTACTATAAAAAAATAAAGCTGATGAAAATCATCAGCTTAAAGTACTACTCCACCAGTTACTTCCAGACAAGCACCAGTTATGAAAGATGCTTCATCAGATGCTAAAAAAGCATAAGCATTTGCTATCTCTTCTGGCTCTCCTAGTCTACCCAGTGGTGCTTTTCCTTTCATCATATCCACTACATTTTCAGGCATTTTGGCAACCATTGGAGTTGCAATAAACCCCGGAGCTACTGCATTAGCTCTTACTCCTTTTTTGCCCAATTCTTTTGCCCATGTTTTAGTCATTCCAATTACTCCCCATTTTGTTGCAGCGTAATTAGTTTGCCCAAAATTTCCATAAAGACCTACTACACTTGAAGCACTCAAAATAACACCGCTGCCTTGATTTACCATGACTCTTGCAGCGGCTTGTCCACATAAGAACACGCCTTTTAAATTTACATCTATGACTTTGTCCCATTGTTCTTCAGTCATTTTTAAGAGTGTAGAGTCCATAGTTATTCCTGCATTATTTACTATGCAATCAAGTCTGCCATATTTTTGAACAGTTTTTTCTACCATGTTGTTAACGCTTGCAGAATCAGTAACATCAACTACTATGCTCATTACATCTCCGCCGAGTTCTTTTAAAAACCCCTCTGTTTCTAATAATTCTTTTTCATTTATGTCAGCAATTACTACTTTTGCGCCTTCTTCCACAAATTTCTTTGCTGTAGCTTCCCCTATTCCTCTAGCTCCACCTGTGATTATTGCTACTTTGTCTTTTAATCTCATAATTACCCTCCTTATATAATAACTATTTACAGTAATTATATAAGCAAGATTCGTGCCAATGCTTTATAATTTTTCTCCACATACAGGGCAATATATAAAGTCTTCTTCAGCTAGGTAGCCACAATTTGAGCATATCTTTTCTCTATTTTCATAACAGTTCAAATTTACCTTGTCTATATCTATATGGGATATTTCCCTTCTCTCAATTTTTTTACCTAATTCGCTATCTATCTCTGCTATTGCATCACAACAACTCATTTTTACAAAGTATTTTTTATTCCATTTAAAAATAGGAATAAAAAATAAGAAAAAGTAACTGTAAGTTAAAAACACTTCAATGTGTCCATATTTATTACAGCACTTGCATACAACTAATTCATCATAATCTAACTTCTTCTTCTTTTGACTGATCCCTAAAATAAAAAACATATTATCACCATGAAAATTATAATTTTTGGTGTACAGCCCTTTCTCCTCCGATGAGTTTAGGTCTTGTCCTTATCATGCTCAAATGAGCTTTGCCTATTTCTTTAATTTCGCTTCTTACTACAACACCTACAGGTTTTAAATGCATCCCAATAAACACATCTCCTATGTCTATACCTGCACTTACTTTTACACTTTCAACAACTACTGGCTTTTCAAATATTTCCATAGCTGCCGTAGCGAACCCTCCACCTGCATGTAAAACTGGTATAACATTTACTATCTCTAAATTCATCATTTTTGCATATTCCTCTTCAACAACAAGAGCTCTATTTATGTGTTCACACCCTTGAACTACCGGATAGAGGTTTTCCTTTTTCACTTCTTCCACAAAAGTGCTTATAACTGCTCTAGCAATGTCTATGTTTGAATTCGAGCCAAGCTTTTCACCGATTATCTCACTAGTGGAACCACCTATAATGACCGCTTCTTTCTCATTTAATTTCGCTGCATCTAAAAGTTGTCTTGTCACAGTTCTTACATCTTCTTTGATCTTAATCAAATCCATATAAAACCCTCCTATACATCAAAATCCATCCTCAATAAAATATCTTCGTTTAACTCTATATTCACTTTAAAATCTGAATCAATATCTTTTAATATAATCATATCATATTTATTTGAAAATCGTATAATGTTATCTTTGTATTTTATGCTAGCTTTGCCATTTACGCTTAAAAGGGCCATGGATTTGTGCTTAGGTTTAATTGAGCAATCATCTCTTATATAAGCCATATCTCCGTTTATTCCTTTTTTTAACATCATGTTAAAGTCTGTTACTCTCCCTTTAGCAAATGTTTTATCTCCTCCATCAAATACGTCCACATCTAATAGTTCGTGCAATGTTTTCTCTCCACTAGATGAATGTGATAAATATGCATCATTAGAAAGCATAGTCAAAAATCTCGTAAATCCTTCTAAGTTTGTATACTCTGACATTTCATCTGTTTCTTGTGTAGCCATGCTTAGCCTTACAAGAAAATTTCTCTTTTTGTAATCCGATGAATATGGGTAAATAAAGTACTCATATGTCTTACCAAAAGCCCAATTAGAAACTAGGCTGTCATTTCTAGCAATAAAAAACACTTCCATAAAATCACCTGCCTTACTTATATTATAATCTATTTATTGAAAAATATAAGCCCATTAAGAGTTTTCATCTTAATGGGCTTATATTTTAGTGAGTTTTCCCACCACTAATTTTTACATCATTTTTCGTTTCAACTATAGTCTTTATTGCAACTGTAAGTGCTGTAACTATATCATTTATATTCATACTCGGAGTTGATTTTTTATCTATCACTTGTTCAGGCAAATATGGAACGTGAATAAATCCTCCTCTAATATTTTTATATTTTTTGTCAATCAGATAAAGTAGCCCGTACATGATGTGATTGCAAACATAAGTTCCTGCAGTATTTGAAACGCTTGCTGGTATTTTTTCATTTCTCATATTTGAAACTATTGCTTTTATAGGCAGCGAAGAAAAATATGCATTTTCACCATCTTCAAATATTTTTTCATCAATAGGCATATTCCCTTCATTATCTTCTATTGAAGCATCACTTATATTTATAGCAACTCTTTCAACTGTCATGTCAAATCTTCCACCAGCTTGACCTACGCAAATAACTACATCAGGTTTTTCTTCATCTATTTTTTTATCTAATATCTCAATAGACTTTCTAAAAACAGTAGGTATTTCAACTTTAATAACTTGAGCTCCTGCAATTTTATCGTCTAATCTCTTAACCGCTTCAAATGCAGGGTTTACTTTTTCTCCTCCAAATGGATCAAATCCCGTAACTAAAACTTTCATTTTTATCCTCCCATAAACTAAAATGCCCATACCAACATCAATATAATGTGTATCACTAATAATGTTATTGCCAAAGGTGCCTGTGTTTTTATAACTTTGTATTTATCTTTCATCTCAAGTACAGCCGCTGGAACGATATTGAAGTTAGCAGCCATTGGTGTTAAGAGAGTCCCGCAATAACCCGCTGTAAGTGCTAGTGCCCCTGCTATAGCAGGATTTGCTCCTTGGTTAAATACAAATGGCAATCCTATTCCTGCAGTGATTACTGCAAATGCAGCAAAAGCGTTTCCCATGATCATCGTAAACACTGCCATTCCAACACAATATGCGATTACTCCAAATACGATATTCCCTGTTGGAATAACATTTGAAATCCCATTTGCAATCACTTCTCCTACGCCAGCAGCATTAAATAAAGCCCCTAAAGCAGCAAGTAATTGTGGTAAAATTGCAAATGGTCCAACTTGCTGTATCAATCGATTGCCTTCTTCTAAAGTTTCACCAGCAGAAGCTTTTGTGATGAAAAGTCCTGCAATTGTTCCAATAACAGCTCCAACTCCCATGCCTACAAGGCCGCCTAAAGATGTAAATTGCCCTATCCCAAATGCAAATACTGCAATACTCAAAACAGGTATAAATAATTTGTTCCCTATTAGTTTTGATTTTTCTAATTTAAACTCTTCACTCGTTTGTTTAAAAGTACCAATTTTAACTTGTTTTGTTGCAGTCAGTATGCCCATTATCAAAACTAAGATTCCTACGATAGTAGGTGATAATATTTTTCCAAATACAAACGTAATAGATAAAATTGCCCAAAAAAGTGCAGTCCCATATCTTGTTTTTAAGCTCCTATCTTTAAAAGATAAAACTGCTGCTACCATAGCAACAAGTCCAGCTAATATATAAAGTATCTCCAAAGCCATTGTTCTCACCTACCAATCTATTTGTTTTTATTAATCATGTTGCTAATTTTTTTATCGTGTAATCTAAGTTGAATGATGACTAAAATTATAGCTATGACAGCTATAGGTATAGATGCATTTGAAACCTGCTTTTCTGTAACCTCTATACCCAATTCGCCAAGAGTACCTACTATGAGTAAGACCCCTCCAGCTGCTATAAATACATTTTGGCCATAAAAATTAGCATAGTTTTCAACTGACGCACTCATTCCTTTGATGTCTTCCACTGCTTCTTCAGGCAATTCTTCAAATTTATTTTTGTCAGCTCCTTCTGCCATTGGATATATCAGTGGTCTAATAAACTCAACATGACCTCCGATCCTCAAAGACAAAGCTGCTGCAATAGTTCTTATAACCATATATATAGATAATATCTTTCCGCTTGTTGCAGCTTTGACTTTCCCTATTAGCTCTGCCGCTCTCTGTTTGAGTCCGTACCTTTCCAGCAAGCCTATAATAGGCATGGTAACAAAAAAACACTCATATATCTGTTCTTTACAAATGCATCCCCTAAAATTGTCAAAATTTCATTAAAACTTAAACCCCCAACTAATCCTGTCACTACCCCTGCTGTAAGCACAACTGCAATAGTATCAAGTTTTAATGCAAATCCTACAACTATGATTAAAACTCCGAGTAGTTTAATCATTCCTCCACCTCCATTTGTTTTTATTTAAATATACATTACAATTAAGTGATTTTCTGTATCCCAGTATACAAAATCACTTCCATTTGATAAATTTTTCTAAATTTTCAATATCTCGGATTATAATTTCTCCATTATTTATCTCTAATATATTTTCATCTTTGAATTTATTCAAAGCTCTAGTCACAGTAACTCTAGAGCACCCAATTAATTTTGCGATCTCTTCATGTGTGAATTTTTCATTTATTTTCTTCCCGTTTTCGATGTCTTGCCCTTCCTGATAATACAATCTCACTAAAGTATCTGCCACTTTACCTAGAGAATCACTAAAAGCCATGTTTGCCATCTGAAACATCAGTATCCTAAATTTTCTAGTTATACTGTGAATAATATCTCTATAGACATTTGGATTTTCCAATAAAATCTGCTCAAGAGTTTCTTCATCTAATATTGATATCTTACTATCTTCTAATGCTTTAGTAACTAAACTGCTTTCTCCTCCACAAAAATAATCCATTTCTTTAAATATTTCTCCTCCTTGAAGAAGGTAGAGAATCTTTTCTTCTCCATTTACGCTATATATAGATTGTTTTATATTCCCTGATAGCACTATTACAATACATTTTTTATCTGGCATTTTTATGATGCTGTTTTTTTTATATTTTTTTATACTACCTCTCTGAGCGATTTTCAAAAAAGAATTTCTCATCTCTTCCTGTCTTTTTGTATCAAAGAATTCTCCATACATTTTTACCATCCCCTATATCTTTTACTATCCAATATAATATTACAAAAAAGTGAATATTAATGATAGTGATTAATATTCTTAGTGTAAAATAATTGTTGGACAAAAGACAAATAAATATTGAGAATAATCCTCAATTTGATATAATGTAATCTACTAAAATACATAAAAATGAAAAAGCCAAGAGATACCTATCAAACAATTGGGAAGGCATTAAAAATTTATTTAAGGAAGAAAAATATAGATGTAGTGCAGAATGACATATCAGCCATATACTATCTGACAGATTAAGTTCAAGACCAATGGGATGGAGTGTAATAGGAGCAGATGAAATGGCACGAATGAGAACCTACAAAGCAAATGGTGTTGTACAAGCTTGTAGACGTATACCTAGTGTAGTTGGCAAAGTACCAGAGCAAAAATTAATAGATATATTTATTAAATCACCAGAGATAAACGAATTCAGAAAAGTCGAAAATTTGCAAAAGTGTTCTAAATGCGAACTTTTACAAGTGTGTAGAGGTTTCCCAGCTGTAAGCTATGGTGTTTATGGTGATTGGACTGTACCAGATCCACAGTGTTGGAAATAAATATAAATAGGGTGATTTGTATGGTTTATGAGTTTAACATAAGAGAAAGAACATTAGAAGATTCCATAATGTTTTTGGAATTTATTAATCAATTAGATACAGAGGCAGAATACATGTTATTTGAGGAAGGAGAAAGAAAAGCCACATTAGAATCAATTAGGAAAAATACGTTGAAAACCATAGAAGATGGCGATATATGTTATATTGTAATTTATAATAATAAAATTGTAGGATTTATTATTGCTGTCAAAGATAAATTTATAAGAACCAAGCATATAGCTACTTTAGTTTTAGGAGTGCTTGAAGAATTTCAAAATTTGGGCTTAGGATCTATATTACTTACAAAAACAATAAATTGCGCAAGTAAAAAAGGCATAGTTAAACTAGAATTAACTGTAGTAAAAAATAATGAAAAAGCCATTGCTTTATATGAAAAACATGGATTTGTAAAAGAGGGATTAAGAAAAAAATCAATGTTCAAAGATAACATTTTTTATGATGAATATTATATGGCAAAGTTTCTATAGTTTTTTATGTGCTGAAAATTATTTTTTCGTAACGTCTAAGAGTTTTGCATTTTAATCTGGATAAGAGGCATAAAAACAGCACTACAAAGTGAACCCCTTTGTCAAAACAAAATTTGTCAAAATAAAAATTTAAAAAAATAAATTACGGCGGCTAACAGTATCTATGGATATACAACAACCTATGAGACTGTAAGAGGTAGACGATAGACAATTCATCGGGGTTAAACCGGGTACCATTTACAAACGTCATGATAATATCCTTTTGTTGGTGGCCTTATTTATAAGATCACCTGCATTCTGGCATTCTGGCGAGGACAAGGTTTGGGACAGCGTGCAAAGTTTTAATGTTTTAATCTGACCCTAAAACTTTCATTAACTCTTATAATATACACCTTTAGGAGTATGACAGACAAGACTCTTATGCAAGCGTTCGTGATTATGGAGAAATGGAAATTTTTCTACAGATAATTTATCCTGATTTAGCCAAACTATAACCGCAGTTTATCCAAAAGCAGAGATTCAAAAATGCATAATTCATCAGATTAGAAGTTCTACAAGATATGTAAATTACAAGGACATATGTGAATTAATGAAATACTTAAAGACAGAGTATAAAGCAAACACTGAAGAAACAGCATTAATACAACTAGGATACTTTGAAGATAAATGGGGCAAAAAATATCCTAGTTGTATAGCAAGTTGGCAGAATAACTGGGCTGAATTATCAACATTTTTTAAATAACCACCAGAAATTAGAAAGCTTTTGTATACAACAAATACCATAGAAAATTTTAATAGGCAACTAAGAAAAGTAACAAAGAATAAGACAATATTTCCTACAGATTTTTCTTTAGAAAAGAGCCTTTATTTAGCAATAGCAAATGCCACATCTAAGTGGACGTCAAGGATGAGGGTCTGGGATCAAATACTAGCTCAATTAAATATATTCTTTGAAGATATCTTAAATAAATAACCTAAGAAAGAAATAAGATGTAGATTTGATGGATAATTGCTATGCAATTACCTACAAGCTCCACATCTACTGCTACTACTAATTTAGTATATTTCATTAAAAAGCTAAAGAAGTTGACAGCTTAGCTTTGCTGTGTAAAAATATACTAAACGAAATCTAATCATCTTAATTTTATTCTAAAAATAGTTTTAAATTTAGTCAAATTCCTTAATCTAGAATGATGAAACACAAACTATTTCACACTACCATTAAATTACCTGTCTACTTGACAAAGGTCAGTTCAGCTGTGCCGAGGATTTGATTTAGCCTTTTATAATTTTCCCAATGCCTGTTAAATAGTTTCTATTCATTAAATTTATCAAACCATCAATTCTGTTTAAAGATATCGAGCCTCCGCTAAAACTTGCCAATGTTCTTAGAGGCATTTGATATATCATAGCGTCAATCATGTTGCTCATTGTATTTTCTTCGCCAGCAGACAATTTAGACACTTGCTTTTCTACAATTCCAACAATTTTTCTCCCTATAAAATTGTCTTTTATCTCTCCTAAAGTTGAATTTCTTGTGTAAGGTTTTGACGCAGCTGGTTTTGGTATAGGTCGTCCTAGCAATTTTTCAAAATCGTTTTGGCTGAATACATAATTTGGAGCAATGTTTTTATATTTATCCAATTTGTCATCAGCTACCACATCGTCGCTTTTAATTAATATCTCAGAACTTAGCCTTATATCCCTAGATGATGCACCAACGTAAATAATGTATTTGCCTGCTTCTACTCTAAACTTTCCATTTTGAAATACGAACAAATCCGAAACTTTTAGATGCAGTACAATTTGTTTCAGCTCTCCAGGTTTTAATTCTACTTTAACAAAGTCTTTTAGCTCTCTCACAGGTCTATATACATTTGAGTCAACTTTTTCTACATATAGCTGGCATATCTCTTTGCCAGTTTTATCCCCAGTGTTCCTGATGTTAAAAGATACTTTTACTAAATCATCCTTGCCATATGTCAACTTATCCGTCTTCAAATCGCTATACTCGAAATTCGTGTAAGATAATCCATGCCCGAAAGGAAATAAAACTTCTGCATTGAAGCTATCTAGTCCCCTATATCCAACATACAGACCTTCTCTGTATTGCACTTGTCTAGGCTCTCCAGGAAAGAAATGTGTTGATGGGACAGATTCTAAAGACATCGGAAATGTTTCTGCTAATTTTCCTGAAGGATTTACATCACCAAATATTATATCTGTTATTGCCTCTCCAGACGCTTGCCCCGCTAAATACTGCTCCACAATTCCATCTACATCATTTTTCCAAGGCATAGTTACAGGCGCCCCATTAGACAAAACCACAACAATGTTTTTTTGTACTTTAGATATCTCTTTGATAAGAATATTGTGGCTTTCAGGTAAATTTAGGTGTTTTCTGTCAAATCCTTCACTTTCATAGGAATCAGGAAGTCCTACCATCAAAACCGCCACATCTGCTTTAGATGCGGTTTCTATGGCTTCTTTCAACTTATTATGATCCACATTGTCATTTTTTAAATCATAGCCATCAGCGTAAATTAGATTTTCACCTAATCTCTTTTGAAATTCTTCATAAGCAAATGACAATTTTGTAGGATTGATTTGGCTGCTACCGCTTCCTTGATATCTAGGAGATTTCGCAAATTTTCCTATCAAAGCTACTTTTTTGTCCGTAGTTAGCGGCAAGATCGAATTATCATTTTTTAGCAATACTATGCATTCAGAAGCAACTTTTTTAGCAAATTCATGATGTTGTGCTTTGTCATACGCTTTATGTTCATTGTTCAAATTTACTTGAGCTTTTTCAATGAGTTTCAGCACATTTAAAACTGATTTGTCTAGCTCTTCCATGGTCAATTCTCCAGATTTTAATGCTCTCTTTACTTCTTGGTTGAAAAGTCCATTGTTTCCCGGCATCTCTAAATCAAGCCCTGCTTTTATCGATGCAACTTTATCATCAACTGCAGTCCAGTCGCTAACGACAGTTCCATCAAATCCCCATTCATTTCTTAAAATATCGGTCAAAAGTTCTTTGCTTTCGCCTGTTCTTACTCCATTTATATAATTATATGAGCTCATTACTGTCCATGGATTTGATTCTTTGACAGCTATCTCAAACCCCTTCAAATAAAGCTCATGCAAAGTTCTTTCATCTATTATAGAGTCCGATACCATTCTGTAGAATTCTTGGTTGTTTGCCGCAAAATGTTTTAATGAAGCTCCTATCTGTTTTGATTGCAAACCATTTATCCAAGATTTAGCCATTTTCCCGGATAGGAGAGGATCCTCTGAGTAATATTCAAAATTTCGTCCGCATAATGAACTTCTCTTTAAATTGACTCCCGGCCCAAGTAAAACGGAGACTTTCTCTGATTGGCATTCTTCGCCCAAATACTCGCCAACTTTATATAATAGTTCTTCATCCCATGAACTAGCTAAGCAGCTCGCAGTAGGGAAGCAAGTTGCCTTAACACTTTTGTTTAATCCTAGATTATCTGCACTTTCTTCTTGCTTCCTTAATCCATGAGGCCCATCTGTCAACATTATACTTTGAAATTTTATTTGAGGCACTTCATTCAATTGCCAAAAGTTCTTACCAGATAATAGATTTATTTTCTCATCAAGATCTAATCTTTCTATTATTTTTTCAGCTAGTTCCATTTAATATCCTCCTTACTCCGTTTCAAGCACTTTCTTTTCTTCCATTTCATCAATCATCTTTTGAACATCATCTTCACTTAAATTGTAATATTTACCAAAAATAATAAAAGCTATCACCAAACCGATTATTGGCACTAAACTCAATGTTATCCAAATTCCATTTAAAGCCTCAGCTGTCTGAACAGATGCTGTCCCTTGATACCCAAAATATGAAATTATAGCTAATGACAATGCGCTAGAAATAGCACTGCCTAATTTTGTAGAAAACGTTTGTACGCTAAATATCATTCCTGCATTTCTCTGTCCAGTAGTATATGCACCATACTCTACACAATCTGCGCTGAACATTCCATTCATCATCATAGGCGCGATCAAGCCTATCATCTTTAAGAAGTTCAATATCAAAAATAAAACAACGTTTTCATACCCTACAAAATATTGAGCAATACTGAATACAATTGACGAACCTATTCCCCATAGAAAAATATTTCTTTTCCCAAATTTTCTTATCAACATAGGAGTCAAGGCAGGAAGAAGTATTATAGGAAGAGCCATAGTAGCCATCATTATTGTATTAAATCCTATATCTCCCATATTCCATTTCGCAAAATATGGAGCAATAGTCATAGTAGTAAACGTTGCATTTATAGCAATATAGGCCACGTAAAATATCAACAGGTATTTATTAGTATATACAGCTCTAAACATGTCCTTTAAACTAATGTTTTCTTCTATTTTATATTTTACTCTTTCTTTAACTAAAAATCTCAATGGGAACATCAAAATGAAAGCAATGATCATCAAGTATATTATTGTAGATTGATATCCTAATTTTGCTATTAATTGAGGAGCTATTATTCCAATTATTAACGATGCAATACCAGCTGCGACTCTTCCTACAGAAATTATGCTAACACGTTCTTCAGGATTGTCGGTCATGACTGTAGCTAAAGCAAATATTGGAACATCACTTATTGTATACAATATATCGTAAATTAAATAGGATAGAGTTGCATATATAAGGTTAAATGTTGAAGATCCATGAAAATTCCAAAATAGTAAAATAGTAATAATTGGCATAAAGATAGTTACTGCATCAATCCAAGGCTTATATTTACCTTTTTTTAAGTTAATTTTGTCTAAAAGACTCCCGATTATTGGATCGTTCACCGCATCCCAAATTCTAGCAACCAAAAATAATGCAGCTACAGAGCCTTCCAATAAGCCAACTTCATCAGTCAAAAATATTGCCAAATACGAAACTACCATGAAGTATATTATATTCTGTCCTACAAACCAAGATCCATACGATAGACGTTCAGCTTTGCTAGTTAAATAATTTTTCTTTGACATATTTAACTTCCTCTCCATATTTATTTTAATATATTATATCCAGTTTCAAAAAAATATGTATTCCAAAATGTATCCTTTGAAATACCATTTTGTGACTAAATTAAAAGCTATATAAATGATATCGAGAGCGTCATATCATTTATATAGCTTTATCAATTTAACTAGTCTTATTTCATGAGGAAGAAGTGTAAATGTTTCTTCAAATTTGTCGATTATGTTCCTTTCCTCACAAACTATTTTAGGAACAGAACGCGCTTTTAAATACTCTATTTGATCTAGAGAAGGGTATTCGGGATGACCCATTTCTACCCACGCATCAAAGCTAGAGCCACTTTCTTTATTAACAATATATTGTTCTATTTTGTAGTTTCCGGTGATCCCTTTTAAGTTAATATAAAATTTGGTATTATGTTCCTCAAAAACCGTATACCTATCTAATGGATTTATTTTTGAAAAATCCAAGTTTTCATATTGAGAATCATAGTGAATATAATTATGAAACATTAAATAAATGTCATCTCGATCTTTAAGCACTATATAATTGCTATTTTTTTCAACAACATGTCCTTTGAGTTCATGCAAGAGTTTGTATGCATTATAAGATGCCTTAGGTATCCCATTGTAGGTAAAAAGCCCAAATCCCCCATAAAACAAAGCTTTCTTTATCTCAAATTCATTATTTAAATCCGTCAATGTCCAATATCCAATTCCTTTAACTTTTTCAAAGTTCTCCAAGTAATTTTTTACAAGAAAACTTGACATATATACTGTATCATGAATTAAATCTTTAGATATTGTAGAACTATTGAACTCGGTGATCCAATATTCTTCTTTAGAAAAATTATTAAGTTTCCTTGATCTATCTATTGATAAATCAATATAATCGCTTATTTTACCTTCATTCCCTAATTTTGCTTTGTATTTTACAGCTTCAGAGTCATTTATATCTATTTCATCTTTTAATCTTGAAATTTCTTTTATGTTTTCGACTAATTCCACGGAGTACACATGAAAAGAGTAGAAGTCTAATTTTATTCCTTTATCATTCAAGTATTCATTAAAATCATCTAACCAATCTAGAAATAACAAGAAGGCCATGTTCCCTACTCCGCCTACCATAAGATCTTCTGAAATGTTCTTGATAGTTTGATAAGTGCTAACAAAAAATTTAAAAAAATCATCTTTGCTACCATCCCAGAAAACACCGTCTATTTCAGGCTCATTCCACACTTCAAAGTACCAGTTTCTGACTTCATCAATCCCATATCTATCTATGATGTGCCTAACAAAATTGTCAATCAAATCATTCCATTTGTTTATGTCTCTAGGTTTTGATATGGAATCTTTCCATTTGAAAATCGTCTTGCCATTTTGCGCCAACTTGCTAGGAATAAATGTCAATTCTATGAATGGTCTAATATTATATTCCATTAGATAATCAAACAATATGTCTAGATCTTGAAAATTATAGAATGTTTCACCAAAAGTGTCTTCATTGTAGATAGATAAAAAATCTGAAAATACACCATGAAATCTAACATATTTAAAGCCTATGTCCTCTTGTGCTTTCGCTACAACATCAAGCATGTCCTTTCTCAATCCTTCTACGGAATACCCAAATGTAATAAGGTTTTCCCACGGCTTTTGAAATGTCTGAAATTCATTGTTTGCCTGATTTAATTCTAAGATAACCTCAACTTCTTTAGTATTTTTACTTGTTTTAGAGATTGTCGGGTTTGAATCATCTAGATATAAAAACAGTTCAGACAACAATTCTTCTGTATTTATGGAGAAATAATTCTTAAAATCAAAGTAAGAGGCATCTACTTTATTCCCATTTCTAAACTCGTTCGGTGTAACTCCCATTGTATTCTTAAACGCTCGATAGTAGCTCTTTGAATCGGGAAAGCCATTTTTGCTTGCTAGGTCAGATATCGTCAAATTTGTGTACTTTAAGTCATTTATCGACCTAGATACCCTCAAGTCCTCAATGAATTTCTTTAATGTAACACCTGTGCTCTTTTTAAAATACTTAGATAAATATTTACTATTGTAATAAAATTTATCTGCAATCATTTTTATCGTCAAATTCTGATTATCTATATTGTCCTTTATATACTCTATTACCTCAAAAATCTTTTGAGTATCTTTATTTATATCTATAGAATTTAAATCTTTTCTAATAGCAAAGTTATCAATCAATATCAGAATCAACTCTGTAAATAACAGCTCTATTCTCAATTCATAATATTCGCGATGTCTAAGGGTTTGATCCATAATCATTGCCAATATGCTCTTTATCCTATCAGTTATATTTGAATTGTCGATACTTTTATCTATTTTAAATATTAAGCTATTAATTCCCTTATGTTTATCTTCAAAGTAATTGAGATCAAATTGAAATACTAAAAGCTCACATTTTGCTTGATCAATAGATTTGAGCTGATGAATTTCTCTACTATTGACCATAAAAATATCCCCTTGCATTAGCTCTGTTGCATCATTGTCTACATATATAGAGCATTTGCTTTTTAAAACAAAAATAATTTCCGCTTCATCATGCCAATGAAATGGAAATTGCTCAAGTACTTGAGTAAATATTTTTATTGGTATTTTTTCATCTTTGTTTATTGGCTCGTAGTAATAGTTCATTTTATCTCTCCCATATTATATAAAAATATATACCCTTATATGAGCATTAAAAACAAAACAGCTGATTGATTAATCAATCAGCTGTTTTGTTCATCATTTCTTGCTGTAAAATGTGTTTTCTAATGGATATTTATATCTAAATATCCCATCTTTTTTATAGTAAGCATTTTGTAAAGCTGGAGCCATAAGTGTCGCAACAATCTCTCCTATTCCTTTTGCTCCATAAGCAGGCTTTTCTGCTGGGTTTTTTTCTATCAATTTAACTTCAATTTCTGGCATTTGATGAGCTTTAAAGAGCCCTAGTGTGCCTAACTTTGCTTGTGGCACTCCATCTTTTAATGGAAAATCTTCAGTCAATCCATATCCCAATCCCATGGCAATGCCGCCTTCAACCTGCCCTTCTGCACCAGTTTTATTTATGACTTTCCCAACATCATGTGCTGCAAATACTTTTACCACTTTCCCATCCTTGTCTAATACACAAATCTGCGTAGCATATCCATAAGCTATGTGGCTGACTGGGTTCTCTTTGTCTGAACCCATAGGATCAGTTTTGTAGTCAAACTCCCCTTTGTACTCCTTTTCATTTAAATCACTAAGCGTAAATCCTTTGTCTAGGTCTTCTTTTAGTTGTGCACTCGCAATCCTTGCTGCTTCGCCAGCAAATACAGTCTGTCTTGATGCAGTAGTAGTTCCTGAATCAGGTGTGTATTCTGTGTCTGGATGCTCCACGATCAATTTGTCTGTTGTTAATCCTGTGGTATATGCAACTATCTCCATTAAAACAGTTTGTATTCCTTGACCCATATCAGCAGCAGATGACCTAATATACACTTTTTCATCTTTTATTTTTAAATTACACCTACCAGTATCCTTTAATCCCACACCTATTCCTGAATTTTTCATAGCACAAGAAATGCCTACATAATAATTTGGATCATTCTCATATCTATAGTACTCTTCTTTTAAAGCTTCCAATGTTTCAGCCATGGCAGTACCCTCATCTGCAATCTGTCCATTAGGTAGTACTTCTCCCGGTCTTATAGCATTTCTATGCCTTATCTCCCAACCAGACAATCCTGTTTTTTGAGCTAATTCATTAATTAAGCACTCTATGACCGCCACTGATTGAGTTACTCCAAATCCCCTAAATGCTCCAGCAGGTGGGTTATTTGTATAATAAGCATTCCCTTCTATATCGACATTTTGATAATTATAGGGTCCCCCCATGTGAGTACACGCTCTCTGCAATACTGGTCCTCCTAGTGAAGCATATGCACCAGTATCTGAAGTAAGCCTTGCTTTTAAAGCTAGAAATTTTCCATTTTCATCGCAGGCAATTTTTGCATATATCTTCATAGCATGCCTTTTTGGGTGATAGTTTATGCTTTCTTGCCTTGTGAATGAAACTTTGACGGGTCTCTTTGTCAAATATGCACACAATGCAGCTTGATGCTGCACGCTCATGTCTTCTTTCCCGCCAAATCCTCCACCTACATAAGCAGAATGAATTCTTACTTTTTCTCTTGGAATCCCTAAATACTCGCTTATTTCATTGTATTCATCGTATATCCCTTGCCCACCTGTAATTACATAAACGCCATCTTCATAAGGCATTGCAAGTGCGGATTCAACTTCCATAAAAGCATGTTCTGTGGGAGGAAGCTCAAATGTTCCTTCTGCAAAATACTTAGCTTTCTTAAATTGACCCTCTACATCTCCTCTTTTAACTTCTTCATGATCAAATAAGTTGTTTTCAGGAACTCTAAACTTACCAAAATGCATAAATCCCTCACCATGTATTTGATGAGCACCTTCTTGTTTAGCTTCTTCAGGGCTTGTTATTGGTTTTAAGATTTCGTATTGAACTTCTACTAGTTCACACGCTTTCTGTGCTATTTCTTTAGTCTCTGCCACAACCATTGCCAAAGTGTCGCCTATACACTTTGTCTGTTCATTTATGTCGATCATGCCCGGCCAATCCTTTGCTAAATGCCCAATATACCTATTGCCCGGAATATCTTTTGCCGTATAGACAGCGACCACGCCTTCTAATTGTTCTGCTTTCGAAGTATCAATTGAAAGTATTTTAGCCCTAGCATATTTAGTAAATACATTTTTTCCATACAGCATGCCTTCTACATAATAATCATCTGCATACTTCCCAGTGCCAAGTACTTTGTCTTCTACATCTACTCTTTTTACTATTTCGCCTAATTTGATTGTGTTATCAAATTCTGATATTTCTAGATTTTCTCTTAATATCTTTGCTGCTAATAATATTCCTTCTTCTATTTTCTTGTATCCAGTGCATCTGCATATATTAGTCTTTATTGCCATCTTAACGTCTTCTTTAGTTGGATCCGGGTTTTTATCTATTAAACATTTTCCAGCTATAACCATTCCAGGTATACAAAATCCACATTGTACTGCTCCTACTTTGCCAAAAGCATACACAAAAGCATCTCTTTCTCTTTGTGTAAAGCCTTCAATTGTTTGTATTTTTTTATTCTCTAATCTAGACAACTTTTGTGTACATGCTCTTTGAGCTTTTCCATCTATTATTACTGTGCATGTGCCACAAGCTCCCTCTTTGCAGCCATCCTTTACAGAGGTGATTTTAAGCACATCTCTTAAATAATCTATAAGCAGCATATCTTCGCTGACACTGTAAATATTATCATTAATGTTTAGAGTATACATTTTTTACCTCATTTCTACATTTCTTCATGAATTAAATAGGAATTATCACTTATCTTTTTACTTCTTTTTATGAATTTCCCCATTTTCAATTCATTACATATTTCACCATCATCTATTACGATATTTCCTCTCAATAGCACCTTGTCAACTTTAAAATCTGATTCAAAGCCTTCATATACGGTGTAGTCCGATTTAGAATGTCGATTTGATTTAGAAATAGTATATCTTTGTTTTTTCAGTATTGCAATGTCTGCATCATTTCCAATATTTATACTGCCTTTTTTATCAATTCCAAATATCTTAGCTGGATTCAAACATAATTTTTCTATTAAATTATTCAGAGAAACTCCTCTCTTCATTCCTTCAGTCAAAATCAGTTCTATCCTTTCTTCAACTCCTCCAACGCCACCAGGTGCTAGCCTAAAATCTTCTTTACCAATCAGCTTTTCTTCAAACATAAATGGGCAATGATCAGTTGCTATGACATCAACATCTTTGTTTTCAATTCCTCTCCAAAGAGCTTCAATATCCTCCTTTGATCTTAGCGGCGGAGCCATTATGTATTTTAAACCTTCATCGCTATCCTTTTTATAGTTTTCTTCATCCAAAGTCAGATATTGGGTGCAGGTTTCACAATATATATTCTTTGCTCCATTTTTTCTAGCATTTATTATCTCATTTAATCCTTCTTTAGTAGATACATGAACGAAGTACAAATTCGGGTACAAAGCTATTTCAGAAAGAGCTATCATTCTATTTATGGCTTCGCTTTCTGATTTATTAGGCCTTGAAAGCGCATGATATATTGGTTCTTTGCATCCATTCTCTCCAAAATACTGCCTTAAATAGGTTATCATTCCATGATTTTCAGCATGAACAGCTATGGTTACTCCCAATCTTTTAGCTATGTTCATAACTCTTAATATCTCTTCGTCAGACAATCTATTCTCATAAGTGAGATATATTTTAAAACTGGTTATCCCTTCTTTGACTAGTTCTTTCATCTCGTCAAATGTATTGTCATTTACACGCTGAATTACCCCATGAAATGAATAATCGCAAATAGATTTACCCTCTGCTAATTTATGATATCGATCTATCATGTACCTCAATTCGCAATCCTTTGGACCAAAAGCAATATGATCGACTATTGCAGCAGTACCTCCATATAATGCGGCAATTGATCCAGATTGAAAGTCATCAACCGCTTTAAACTTTCCTAAATCCAAGTCCATATGCGTGTGTACATCTACTCCTGCAGGAATTACCAGTTCTCCTTTTGCATCAATCACATAGCTATCATCTGCATTTTCAATTTTTCCAATCTTAGTTATAGTTCCATCTTCTATTAAAATCGAGCCATAAAAAGATACATCAGGGTTTACTATAAATCCATTTTTAATCAATGTTTTCATGCTTTGCCTCCTAAGCTCTAAAGGTAAAAATTGCTATACTTAATTCTATTGCTTGTTTTCAATCGCCTTTCTTTCAGCTTCTTCCTCCACCAATGTCTTATTTGGCAAAATCAAATTCAATATAAATACAACTACTGTGGCTAAAACAACTGGTGAACTTGCAAATACCATTTTAAACCACTCTGGCAAATATTGAAGTCCTTCAGGAGGTATTTGTGTTATGCCCATCCCTAGTGCAATTCCAAGCCCTACTATGGTTGTGTTTCTAACTGACATTTCGTCTTGAACTATCAATTTCATACCAGTCATTGTGATTTGCGCAAAAACAGATATTGTCGCTCCTCCGATAACACATTGTGGTATAGATGTCATGAAAGCTCCAAACTTTGGCACAAAACCAGCTGCTAATATAAAAAGTGAAGTCAATCTAAAAACTTTCAAGCTAACTACTTTAGTCATTGCAACTATACCTACGTTTTGACTATATGTGGCTGTTGGCAGCGCTCCAATAAAAGACCCTATTATACTTAAAACTCCATTTGCTTTTATTCCATTTGATAGTTCTTCATCAGTAGGTTCTCTATCCATGCCGCCTACTGTAGTACCAGAAAAATCACCCACTGCTTGTACAGCATTTACTGCAAACATGACCATCATCGTTGCAATAGCTGCAGGTGGAAATTCAAATTTATATGGCATGATTTTAGGTAAATTAAACCAAGAAGCTGTTTGAATACTCTCGAATGAAACTATGTTAGCTATTAAACTAGCAATATACCCTACTATGATTCCGATTAAAATAGCTGCTAGTTTAACATATCCTTTTCCAAACATATTGCATAACAATACCACAATTAAAGTGAGCACTGCAATTCCCCAATAAACTAATCCTCCATATCTAGGGTCAGTTGCCTGAAATCCTCCAGCCATATAGTTTACTGCAACTCTATAAAGAGATAAACCTATTGTAAAAACTACTGTTCCAGCAACCATTGGAGGAAAGTATTTTCTGATTTTCTTAATAAAAATGCCCACTACAAATGCTGTCAGTCCACCAAATATTTGAGCTCCAAAGATAGCTCCTATTCCATATTCTCCACCTATTGCTAATATGGTCGGAATATATGCAAAGCTAACTCCTATGATCACAGGAAGTCCTGAACCAATCCTGAGTATGGGAAATGATTGAAGAAATGTTCCAATTGCAGCAATAAACATACTGGCTTGTACTAATTGAATCCTTTGATTAGCGTCTAATCCGATTGCACCTGATAGTACTAATGCGGGCAATACGTTTCCTACTACCATTGCTAATAAATGTTGTAATGACATTGGAAGTGCTACTTTCAAACTGGGGTTTCCATCTAAACTAAATAAAGATGTATTTTTATTTGTATTGTTTTTCATTTTTTAACCTCCTAAGGATGTGTTAAATCAATTTCCAAATTTCTTTTGCTCTCTGCCTTGAATTTGCATTAATTCTTCTCTCGTCTACAGTTAAAATTTCACGATCTCTCATCACAAATTTTCCATTTACCATAGTGTCGTTAACATCTTTCCCGCTTAATCCAAATATTAGATGTCCAAACCAATTGCTCTCATCTAATGGTGTTGTCGGGTCATAGGAAAGTGTAACTACATCAGCATATGCTCCTTCTTTTATAATCCCAAGTTCATGTTTAAAGTAGTTTTTTAATAACTTAGGATTGTTTTCAAATTGCATTTTCTTGGTTTCATTAAAGCCCACCGTGTTGTCGTAAGTGTTAAATTTATGCAGTATATTTGCGCATTTCATTGAATCAAACATATCATTAGTGTAGGCATCAGTCCCTAACCCAACATTTATGCCCTTATTTATCATGTATAACACATTAGGGCACCCTACTGCATTGTTCATATTACTTTGAGGATTATGGACTACATTTGTATTGGTTTGCTTTAATATCTCTATTTCAAGAGGATTTACATGTACGCAATGCGCCGCAATGCTTTTTTCATTTAATATATTAAAGTCAAATAATCTCTCCACTACTCGCTTTTCGTATTTTTTAAGTGAGTCAAATTGATCATATATACCTTCTGCTACATGGATATGAAATCCAGTACTTAAGCCATTTGTAGCTTCTTTTACTTTATAAAGCGTATCATCAGATAGTGTAAACGATGCATGAAGTCCAAATAATGCTTTTATCATGTCGGAATTGTCATTTTCACAATCCTTGATAAAATCAATATTTTCTTTAATCCCCGAATCTCTCCTGTCGAATCCATCTCTGTCTGTAACTTCATAGCATAAACTAGTTCTAATGCCAATTTCTCTAGCAGCTTCTCTTATTTTAAACAAACTCCCATCTATGGCATTTGGACTTGAATGATGGTCTATTAATGTTGTCACTCCGTTTTTTATAGATTCAATATAAGTAGTGTAAGCATTTAGTTTTACATCTTCTAAAGTCAATTTCTTATCCAAATTCCACCATAAATTCTCTAGTACATTTAAAAAACCAGATGTATCTTTATTAACTTTCATTCCTCTAGCATATGAGGAATAAATATGACTGTGTGCGCATATAAATCCGGGCATAATAAGTTTTTTATCTACATCTATCACTTCTTCATCTAAATGTTTTCTTGTCAAGTCTTTAAATTTTCCAACCTCTACAATCAAATTGCCCTTTACAAGAATTGCTCCATCTTCTATAAATGTGTTTTTCTCATCGTTTGTTATGACTGTACCATTTCCGATAATCACAGCTTTCACTCCATTCTTTCAATACATAAAATAATCGCTTAGAAAAGATAAGGGTATTTCTTTATTAGCTCTTTGACTGTTGTCATAAACAAATCAGATGATTCTTCCTCAATATCTATTTCGATTTCTGCAATTTCCCCTTCAATACCTCTGATTAAATATTTAGATCCGTCCAATCTCTTTAAACCAGGATTATTTGAATGTCTAAAGTCATTTTCATTTTCAAATATTGTGATTTTTTTAAAGTATGGTTTGCCGCCTTTGGGGCAAAAGTCTGCACAGTTTCCACATTCATTGCATGTAGAGTCCAGATGTATAATCTGATATCTAGCAGATAAGTTTGGAACTTCTAATTTAATATTTGCTCTGTTTGGACAAGTGTCCACGCATATTCCACAGTTTGTTTTAAAACAGTCAAATGTTGTGAGCTCATCGTTTAATATTTCTTTTTCCCCATGGTTTTTATAATGGCTGCTATTATTAGTTTCTTCTATTAATTTAGTGAGTTTTTCAATATTTAGTTTTCCTAAACTCGAAACATCAAGTTCTTCAACTTCTTTTGCTATTTTTAAAGTGTTTAAATATCCTTTCGGTTTAAGTAATGCAGTCGAAAATGTAACTGGCATAATTCCTGTTGATAACACTTTTTTGACATTTTCTTTTTCTATGCCCCCTGAAAAAGATATATTTAAATCATCAAATGCTTCAAAAAATTTCTTTGCCACACCTATAGCTATAGGAAATAAAGGCTTACCCGAAAGGTACATTTTATCTCCACTTAATTTCTTTCTCGTATTATAAACGGGTAGGGTATTTGTAAGCTTTATTCCACTTATCAGCCCATTTTCTTCAGCAATTTCTTTTAAATCTCTGACTAGTTTTACCGCATCATCAAATTGTAAATCGTTTTCAAAATCTGCTTTTGACAGCTCAATCGAGTCATAGCCAAAATCATCGAGAATTTTTCTCACATTATCATAGCCTAAAAGCGTTGGATTTAATTTTACAAATGTGTTCATCTTCTTATTTTCAATCAGATGAGTGGCAATTCCCTTAATTTCTTCTTTTTTGCAGCCATGCATTGTGGATAAAGTCACTATATTTGATATGTTTGGTGATATCTTATCAACATCTTCAACAGTTAGGTTGTTGAATTTATCAATATTTTCTTTAAGTACTGCTATTGCGTTTTTAAATGCGATTGTATTTGATGCATCTTTGAGATTTTCAATAAAGCTATCTATCTTTTCTGATTTTATGCCTTCTAAATCATAACCAACACTAATATTTATGATGAAATCCTTCTCATTTGTAATCTGAAGCTCTTTTCCAATAGCTTCTAGAAGGCAAGATGCATAAATATACTGTTCCATTGCCTGTTCTACCGTCAATTCAGTCGACCACTCCACATTATAGCCGACATTTTTTGCATCTATGCAAGGTTTGGAAATCATCTTCTGCATCTCTTTTCCATCTAGAACTTGCACTGTCTTTACTTCAAAATACCTTGAACCAGTCAAGTAAGCAGAGATTATGTTTTGAGCAAGTTGTGTATGTGGACCAGCTGCTGGTCCTATAGGAGAAGCTAATTTATTTCCTAAGTACTCAATAGAAATGTCCTTTTCATACCTGTAAAAATCTTTCTCTTCTATTTCAAAAATCTTTCTGTGCCTTTTATAATCATTTAAAATAACATCTAATAATTTTTCAAAATTCATAGTTATTAAATTATCGCTCATGATAAACACCTTTCTTTACATGATAAGCCCCTAGGGGCTTATCACTATTTAGAAGTATAAACTGATGGAAGTAATGCATATACAGCTGCACATTTAACTAAATCATCTTTCCACGTCTTTTCATTTGGAGCATGTGCTTGTGCCTCTGCTCCTGGACCAAATCCGATAACTGGTATACCATTTCTACCCATTATAGATACTCCATTTGTTGAAAAAGTCCATTTGTCGACAAGTGGTCTGTCAACTCTCTCTTTTTCTGTTTCTTTTGAACCTGTTCTCTTGTTTCCATAAAGAGCTAAATATGTTTCTTTAAGTGTCTCTGTTACTTTATGGTCTTCTGGTATGACCCAAGTTGGAAAATAACATTCAATAGGATACACAAGGCCAGTCCAACTTGGTCTTTCATAATTGTACATGCTCACCTTTGCATTGTATTTCTTAACTGCTGGCAAAGCTCTGATTTCTTCTAAGCAGCTTTCGAAAGTCTCCCCAGCAGTCATTCTTCTATCTAAGGATATTGAACATGAATCAGCGACTGCACATCTACTTGGTGATGTGAAGAATATTTCAGAAGTAGTGACAGTTCCTCTGCCTAAAAATCTAGCCTCTTTCCACTCTTTATTGTATTTTTCGTCTAACATCTTAACTAAACCTTTAATTTCATTCTCATCAGAAGCATCATTCTCATTTAAATCTCTGATATTTAGAAGGATTTCAGCCATCTTGTATATAGCATTATCTCCTCTTTCTGGTGCTGATCCATGGCAAGAAACCCCGGAAACGTCCACTCTTATCTCCATTCTTCCCCTTTGTCCTCTATAAATTCCACCGTCAGTAGGTTCCGTTGAAACAACAAACAAAGGTCTTATCTTATCCTCTTTGATGATATACTCCCAGCACAATCCATCACAATCCTCTTCTTGTACTGTTCCTGTAACCATAACTGAATATTCATCACTTAACAAATTGAGTTCTTTTATGATCTTTGCCCCATATACTGCACTTACGATACCCCCTAATTGGTCTGATGTCCCTCTTCCGCCAATTTCTGTTTCTGTTTCATAACCATCATATGGGTCGAAATCCCAGTTTTCCCTATTCCCTATGCCGACAGTATCTATATGAGCATCAAATCCTATTATTTTTTCACCTTTTCCAATAAAGCCAAGTATATTCCCCATCGGATCTATCTGAATTTTATCAAAATCTAATGCTTTCATTTCTTGTTCAATTCGCTTAACTACACCTTCTTCTTGTGCGCTCTCTCCTGGAATTTTAACTAGGTCTCTTAAAAACTTAGTCATATCTTTTTCATATTTTTTAGCAAACTCTAGAACTTTTTCTTTTTCGATATTCATTTTTACACTCCTTTATCTAATTAATCTCGCTTTATTTTGGTCAAATAAATCTTTCAATGTGACTTCAGGATTTTTTATCTTTTGTAAAAATATCATAGCTGCTATTACATAAGGTTTGTAGCTAGCTTCTTTATATAATGGCACTCTATATCTATCAAATACTGATTCATCTACTTCTCCTTCTTTACAGCTTAGCCCTGTAATATCAGCTGGTAAGCAATGCATATACAAAGCTTTTCCACCCTTTGTAGTAGCCATTAGCTCTTCAGTACAAGCCCAATCCTTATGCTCTGCATTTTGCGCCAAAAGTCTTTTTTCAAGTTCTTTTATCTCGTCAAATTTTCCTTCACCATATAGGTTTGTTCTTTCTTCCATGGCTGCAAATGGTGCCCAGCTCTTTGGGTAAACAATATCAGCATCTTTAAAAGCTTCTTGCATGGAATTAGTCTTTGTATATGATCCGCCAAATTCCTTAGCATTTTTCAAAGCTATCTCTTCTACTTCAGGCATGATCTCATACCCTTCTGGATGAGCTAAAACGACATCCATTCCCAATCTCGTCATAAGTCCTATGATACCTTGAGGAACTGAAAGTGGTTTGCCATATGATGGAGAGTAAGCCCAAGTCATGGCAATTTTTTTGCCTTTTAAGTTTTCTATGCCGCCGAATTCATTTATCAAGTGCAATGCATCAGCCATAGTTTGAGTTGGGTGATCTATATCACACTGGAGGTTCACTATAGTAGGTCTTTGCTCAAGCACCCCTTCTTTGTATCCCTCATCAACATAATCGGCAACAGCCTTTTGATATGTATGCCCTTTTCCAATATACATATCGTCTCTGATTCCTATGACATCAGCCATAAATGAAATCATGTTTGCTGTCTCTTTAACAGTTTCGCCATGAGCAACCTGAGATTTTCCTTCTTCGAAATCTTGAACCTCAAGGCCTAATAAATTGCACGCTGATGCAAAAGAAAATCTAGTCCTTGTAGAGTTGTCTCTAAATATCGAAATACCCAATCCCGAATCAAAGACTTTTGGACTTATATTGTTTTCTCTAAGTCTTCTTAACATATCTGCAACAGTCCATACTGCCATCAATTCATCTTGAGTTTTATCCCAAGTTAGAAAAAAATCGTTATGATATAAATTTCTGTAATTAAGTTGTTCTAATTGACCCATTAACTCATTAAAATTCATAATATCTCTCCTTTTTTTATTCGTTTGGATATGCACCATTCCACACTACATTCAAATACCCTTCAAAATATGTGTCGCCTTCTGTGCTAAATAACAGTACAACTGAGTTTTCATTTAAATTCATCTTTTCTCTAATGTCTTTTAAATCATCTAATCTCATAAGCTGTGATACTACGCCAGTTGTCACTGCACCACTCTCACCAGATATCACTCTTTTGTCTTTTCTCAAAGGATTACCTAAAACTCTCATCCCATGAGCAGCAGTATTATCTGGAACTTTTAAAAAGAATTCACAATTTGAATGGAGTACATCCCAGCCTACTGTAACAGGTTCACCACATGCTAATCCTGCCATGATAGTATTCATATCGCCTGTAACTGGATGCAATTTGCCGTCGTCATATTGAGCGGTTTGGAATAAGCAAGCAGCCTTGTCAGGCTCCACAATCGTTATAATAGGTTTATTCTCTTTGTATGCTGAACTAAAGAAACCTGTTACCGCTGAAGCTAAAGAGCCAACTCCCGCTTGTATAAATATATGTGTGGGTACTATGCTCTTAGCATTTAGCTCATTATATGCTTCATATGCCATAGTCATATACCCTTGCATAATCCATCTTGGAATGTCTTCATATCCTTCCCATGATGTATCTTGAACCATTACATAACCTTTTTCTTCGGCTATTTTACTCGCATATCTGACACAGTCATCGTAATTTAAATCCAATATCTCACACTCTGTCCCATGCGCTCTAATCCTATCTCTTCTTTCAATAGCACTTCCCTTTGGCATGTAAACTATAGCTTTCTGTCGCAGCTGCTCAGCAGTCCAAGCTATGCCCCTACCATGATTTCCATCAGTTGCAGTGATAAAAGTTATATCTCCAAGCTTTTCCTTTGTCTCATCGCTTGTCAGTTCCTCAAAAGTTAAATCTTCGATGCTTTTATTAAGCCTTTGAGCAATGTACATCCCAATTGAAAAGCTCCCGCCTAAAACCTTGAAAGCATTTAACCCGAATCTGAAGGACTCGTCTTTAACAAAAATATCCTTTATTTTTAGATAATCGGCTAAGTTTTTTAGCTCTACTAATGGAGTTTCACTGTATTGAGGAAAGCTCTTATGAAACTTCAAAACTTTTTTTGCCATGTCTTCACTTAAGAAACTCAAATCGGCTTTCTTGCGTTTCTTTATGTCATTGGCAACCATCTCATATTTTGTACTCATCTTTTCACCTTTCTTTCTATCAAACTCTTGCTATTGTATAGTGCAAGAACCATGCCAAACATTTTTTTCGATATTTAGATATAATCTGTATTTGGAAAAATGAAAGTGAGTAAAATGCTTGTTTTGTGTTTCAATTCACGACAGAAATTCATGAATGAAAAATGATTTTTATCAAATTGATAACGGATTATCATTTTGATAAATCATAAAGATAAGTAAATATGCCGTTTGCATTTCAATTATCATTTTGATAATAATTGATTAAAAAAATCTCAGGTATGCCCTGAGATGTGTCAATTATTTTTCTTTTTTTTAAACTTAACCCATAAATAAATGATCCCTACTGCTATTGCTCCCAATATAAAATATTGATAACCAGTATAGTATTTTAAAGCTTTTTCCCAAGCCTCTCCAAATAATGCCCCTAAATTTACTAATATTGTATTCCAAATTAAGCTGCCGATTAAAGTGAGTAATATGAATTTAAAAACATTCATTCTAGCAAATCCTGCGGGAATAGAAATTATACTCCTCACAATAGGAATGCATCTACATATCAATACAGCTTTATGTTGATACTTGATAAACCAAACTTGAGCCTTATCTATAGATTCTGGTTTTAATCTCAGCTTTCTACCCACCTTGCTGTTCAAAATCTTAGCAAGGCTCTCTTTGTCTAAAGCTCTTCCTACGGAATAAAGCGTTATGGCTCCCACTAACGAACCAGTAGTAGCGTATATTATGGTGCCCAATACATTCATTTCCGTAGTAACAGTAAGAGCCCCACCTGAAAGCAGCACCACTTCAGAGGGAATAGGTGGAAAAATATTCTCTATATATATGAGTATAAATATGGCAATATATCCATAATCATTCACAAAATCAATCATTACATCTTGCATAAAAACACTCCAATGTGCTATTAGTTAAGTTTTCTATAAAGCGTAGCGATGCCTATACCCAAAGCCTTTGCAGCTTTTATCTTACCCTCGGTGGTATCACCGTAAAAGCTTATTGCTCTTTTTATTTCATCTAATTCAATATCCTTTAAAGGTCTAATACTATCTTTTGAAATACTTGTTTGATCATTGTTTCTAATATTTAATGGCAAAGAGGATTTGTTGATAACTCCATCTTCCATCATATTTACCATAAATTCAACAGTGTTTTCTAATTCCCTAACATTGCCATACCACGGATAATCTAATAGTTTTTGAACTGTTTCTTCTTCAATCCTAACGAATTTTTTGCCAAATAATTTTTGGTAATAGTCAATAAAATAATATAGTAAATCGAGGATATCTTCTTTTCTTTCCCTCAGTGGCACGATGTGAATTGGAATTACGTTTAATCTATAGTAAAGATCTTCTCTGAATTTATTTTCATTAATCATATTTCTTAAATCTTTATTCGTCGCTGCTATTATTCTTAAATCCAATGGTATAACTTGATTAGAACCTATCCTAGTTACTTTTTTATCTTGTATAACCCTCAATATCTTAGATTGTAAGTATATGGGCATATCACCTATTTCATCTAAAAAAATCACTCCATTATTAGCCAATTCGAATTTCCCTATTTTACCCCTAGGATCTGCCCCTGTAAAAGCGCCTTTGACATATCCAAATAATTCACTCTCAAGCAGTGGTTCAGGAATAGCAGCACAATTTATCGCAACAAATCTGTTATTTCTCCTATCCGAATTTTGCCATATAGCAGTAGCCACTACCTCTTTTCCACTTCCACTCTCACCGGTTATTAAAACAGTAGAAATAGAGTTGGATACTTTTTTTATTTCCTCTTTTAGCGCTTTCGTTTGAGGGCTTGAGCCAATTATCCTATCTGCTCCCATTATATTTATTGTAGATGTCATCTCATAAATATTTGTATGGACTTTATTAATATCACGAAATAGCATGACTTGCTTGTACATAGGATTATTAGGTATATCTATTATATCGCCAATTACTTTATTCTCATTGTCACCGATTTTAACCACATATTCTAAACTATTTTCTACTGTATCGCCTGTAGGTAGTATCTCTATTCTCTCTTTATTTATTATTCTAGTAATTCCTAATTGTTTCTTAGCACTTGGATTTATAGTATCAACAAAGCCGTCATTGTCAATTATTATTGCACCCACGTCCATGTTTTTAATGACTGTTTTTAGTGTATCATACATTGCGGACCTAAACAAAGACTCTTGTTCCTCATAAGCTCTTGTCGCTATAAAATCGGCAATTTGCTCTAAAAAAAGCAGATAATTATCCAGATTTTTGACAATGTATTCTTTAGCTTCCTCACTTGGACAAGCCATGCCAATTACTCCTAAAATCTCCTCGTTTAATTTTATAGGCATGGAGATTTCAAATTTTTCTTGGCAGAATTCTTTTTCTTTGCAGTTTATACATCTTTCATCTTTACCTGGTTCATAGACAATTTGCCTCTCTCCAGTGAGAATTGCATTTTTATATATATGCGAATTCTCTGAAACATCTTCATTCAACAATTCGTTAAATATTCCTGTACCAGCAACTCTTATGAGTTTATAATTCACAACCTCGACATCAACTCCTGCAATTGACGCTGTGATCTGAGCATACTTTTGAACAATTTGAGAGATATTTGAAATATCGTACATAAAACCACCTACAAGTTCTAATAATTAAAATAATTATATCATAATATGGGTAATAATAAAATTAAGTAGATAAGAGGGGTGAAAAAATTGGAAAACCATAAAATTTATAATATACCTTTCGCACAAGTCTATGACCTCTATGTGAAAAAAACCGAAAGAAAGGGAAAAAACAAAGAAGATGTAGATAAAATAATCATGTGGCTTACTGGGTATGATGAAGAGGATTTAAAGAATGTATTAGAAAATAAAGTGACTTTTCAGGAGTTCTTCGAAAATGCTAAAGAGCTTAACCCAAATAGAGAAAAAATAAAAGGTGTCATCTGCGGCATAAGAATAGAAGAAATGAGTCCTTCACCGATGAAAGAAATCAGATATCTAGATAAATTGATTGATGAATTAGCGAAGGGCAAAGCAATAGGAAAAATATTGAGAAGTTAAAGCATTATAATTGA
>Ga0116166_1000478_pt1 | contig 38327 bp, 31 predicted proteins | sample AD_JPNMR2_MetaG_FD_89884 | JGI IMG/M metagenome (GOLD analysis project Ga0116166, IMG submission 89884) | Active sludge microbial communities of municipal wastewater-treating anaerobic digesters from Japan - AD_JPNMR2_MetaG | ecosystem: Engineered > Bioreactor > Anaerobic > Digestate | place...
AAAAAAATGAGTAAATCCCCATATTACAATAACAAAACAAAAGATAAATACAATCTCAACGAATTTCTTGTGTTTTTTGAGATAATCTTTCATTTTTTGAGGGAAGAAAATATAGAGAATGAATAACTTAAAGTATAGGAGACAGTAACCGCAGCAAAAATTAAAAGTATTGGCTCAATTGTCCAACGATGACGCATTTCCATAAAGTTTATTGTGTGCGCAATCCATATTCCAACCATCAATGCAAATAAAAATAGCATTTCCTTTTGCCATGACTTCTTCCTGAGATAGAGATAAAATCCGCATATAGATAATATAAGCAATAATACATATAAAAGCTTATATGCTATGAGGAATGACCTGGGATAGAAAAGACCTGTTTGTGGATAAAACCACCAGAAATAAAAAGATTTTCTAATTAGACCTTTAATAAATGACACAGGCTCTTCTTTTATATATTGCATTGAATACTTTTTAAAAATTCCCTCAATGGCAATTTCATCCCCTTTATTGGCATATATTTCCTCCTGCATTTTAGCAGGTTTGGTTGATAAAACTACCGTGCCATCTGGTAGATAATGCCCCCCACTTGCATTTGGATTATTACCAACCCAAAATGCTTCCCATTTATTATTTTGAGAGAAAATGAACTTATTAAATTGTGTGTAGTTTCTAATAACCCATGGCGCGTTTATTGCAAAGAAAAAAATAAAGGAAAAGAAAACATTTTTCAGTCGAATTTTTATAGAAAGTTTATTCTGTACTAAAACATAAATTACTAAAGATAAAATAAATACAGGAGTAAATGTGGCTCTTGCAAGAACAGCTAACCCTGAACTTATCCCTGATGCAATAAATGGCAAAGGGCTCGTAGAATTAAACGAAAGACAAAATAATAGGACAGAAAGATAGAAGAGCGGCACATAAAGGGTTAAATTATGCAAATATGCCACAGTATAATAATTTAATCCCGGATGTATGGCAGATAAGATACCTGATATAAATGCAATTCCTAAGTCTCGCAACAGATAAAAAGTCAGAAAGTAAATAATTACAGAAAAAAAAGTCATCAAAATAAATTGAATCACAAGCATTAATTTATGATTTATGCCAAATAGTTTATAGATGCCACAACATAAGAAAGAATATCCTGGAGCAAGTAAAGCACGATAACTTCCATATTCTCTATATTCCATTTCATAACTGCCATTTTTTAACATGTTAACAGCAAGTTGTTCATATTCCCACGTCTCTGGTTGAAAATTCTTTTTAAGGTATATAGCGATAGTTATTTTAAAAATAATGGATAGAAAGATAATAAAAGAGATGTGAAAAAAGATAATTTTTCTTTTTTGATACATAATTACTTTATACAACGATAAACATATGCAAGAGGAAAATTTTTGACCACCAAATCAGACCTCTGGACATCCGAGAAATAATCTTTTAAAGTCTTTCTGAATCTCTTTCCGGATGGTAAAAAGCAACCTTGAAAATAGGCGTAAGTAGCAAAACGCCCTCCGTCTACAAGGCAATTATGAACCTGTTTGAGTATAGAAATTTGTAGTGAAGACGAAAAAACAGCCCATGGGAGTCCTGAAATTATCACATCAGCTCTTGTTATTCCTTCAGAAAGGAGTAATTGAGTTAAATTCTCTGCTGTATCATTAATTATTTTTAAATCAGGATACTTCTTTTTGAGTCTATCATAAAAATCACGATTTAATTCTATCATCAAAAATTTAGATCCTTTCTTAAGTTTATATAAAATATGCCCTGTAAAGGCTCCACTTCCGGGGCCAATTTCAACAACAACATCAGCATTTTCAAGCCCAATAGAAGAAGTAATGGCATCTGCAAGATATGATGAACTGGGCATAATTGTGCCAACAGTAGTAGGACTTTTTATAAATTCTTTTATTATTGCAAGTTTCATAAGACAAAAAAAATAGCATAAAAAAGGATAAAAGAAAGTTTTATTTAAATGTATTTAAAATATTCCAGGATTTTTTTTGAAAGCTATTGATGAAAAAAAAACTTGAATACCTGATTTTTTCAGTATAGTTTAAAGAAAAATTTTTGTGCTATGACAAAAGTTACCTTAAATGAAATTTCAGTATCATATAGTTTAACTCCTGTTCTGAACTCAATAAATTTAGAAATATTGCCTGGAGAAATTTTTTTCCTCCTGGGGCCAAGTGGTTGCGGGAAGTCTACTCTATTAAGAACAATTGCTGGTTTGCTTAAAGCAAATAAAGGAAAGATTTTTTTTGATGATGAAGATATTACAAAGCTCCCTCCTGAGAAAAGGAATACTGCAATGGTATTTCAAAACTATGCACTCTGGCCACATATGACCGTCCTGGAAAATCTCAAATTTGCCTTATCAATTAAAAAAAAATCTAAAAAAGAAGTCGAATATTTAGCTTTAGAAACTCTGGAATTAGTGGGGATGAAAGAATTTGCTGATAGAAAACCAGGAGAACTTTCAGGAGGACAACAACAACGCACAGCCCTTGCTCGCGCTATAGTCGTAAAACCAAGAATCCTTCTCCTTGATGAACCTCTCTCCAATCTCGATGCTAAACTGAGAATTCAAATGAGAAATGAAATAAGAAAAATCTGTAAAACATGCGGTTTAACAACAATTTACGTAACCCATGACCAAAAAGAAGCTTTATCTATGGCTGACCGTATAGCTATTCTTCATAATGGAAACTTACAACAAGTAGGCTCACCTTTTGAATTATATTATCACCCTAATAATACATTTATAGCAGGATTTTTAGGGGAAACTAACTTCATTCCAGCTAAAATCATGAATATTACAGAAAATTTTGCTGCCACTGTCTCTGAAATAGGTGAATTAAAAGCATATATCTCCCCATCAATAAGTCTCAAAACAAGTGATTCGTGCATTTTATCAATACGTCCAGAATCTATAAAAATATTAGATAAAAAAATGGAAAATAGTTTTTTAGCGAAAATCACAGACAAAATATTTCTCGGAGAATATACCCAATGGAATTTTCAGTGTGGAAATTTATCTTTGATAACATTTGAACAAAATGCTCCAGAGAGAAAAAGAAATACAGATTTTTATTTATATGCTAACCCGGAAAATATAATTGCACTACCTGATGGTATCGAAAAATAATAAAATATTAACCTATTTCGAATGAAAACTTTCAGACTCTTTTTATTAGGTTTTCTTCCTATCTCAGCGTTGATAGCACTCCCCCTTTTACTCCGTCTTTCTAATCTACAACCAAATATCATGTCTCCAGACAGATCGTCCCAATACCATGAAAATCTTGTTATAATTACTCCGCACAATGAATGTATAAGGTTTGAATTTGAAATGGCTTTCAAAAGGTATATGCTGAAAAAGGAAAATATTGTAGTCTCTATCGACTGGAGAATGCCCGGCGGAACGTCAGATATTGTTAAATATATAAATGATCGTTTTACCACAGAATTCAAAACCTATTGGGAATCAATCGGAAATAAATGGGATAAAAAAGTAGCAGAATCTTTTTCAAATAATAAATTAGATAAAACCAGCGATAATATTGATCCTATCCTGAAACTTGCCCGAAAACAATTTCTTGAATCGAATGTTGGCATTGGGATAGACCTCTTTTTTGGAGGGGGGCAATATGAAATGGAAAAACAAGCTCAAAAAGGGTTTGCCGTAAATGCAGGCCTATTAGAAATGCATCCTGACTGGTTTTATGAAAATGTAATCCCTCAAAAATTCAGTGGAGAAATTTTCTATGATCCTGAAGGCAGATATTATGGTACATGTATTTCCTCTTTTGGAATCTTTTATAATCAAGATTGCATAGATTTACTCGGAATAAAGGCTCCAGAAAGATGGAAAGACCTTAGTTCAGAAAAATACTTCAACTTTCTAACTCTCGCCGATCCAACAAAATCAGGTTCTATAAATAAATGCTTCGAAATGATTGTTCAGCAAACAATTGCAAACGCAATAAAAAACTCCGGAAGGAAAACAATAGATTCTATAGAATTAGGCTGGAAGGAAGGACTTAATCTGATAAAGAAAATAGGAGCAAATTCAAGATATATCACCGATTCTGCAAGTAAAGTGCCAGCAGATGTAGCAAGAGGAGATTCAGCAGCAGGAATTTGCATTGACTTTTACGGAAGAACTCAAGCCGAATGGGCTCACCACCAGATAGGAAATAGAGCAAGGCTCAAATATGTAACCCCTATAGGGGGCTCATCCATTTCTGCTGATACAATAATGCTATTTCGAGGCGCTCCAAACAAAAAAATTGCCGTAAAATTCATTGAATTTGTCTTATCAACTGAAGGACAAAACTTATGGAATGCGATGCCGGGGACACCTGGAGGTCCTGAAAAATACGCCTTACGCCGCTTGCCTATACGAAAAGATATGTATTCTGAAGACAAGAGGGCCTTTATGAGTGACCCTGACGCCAATCCATTTTCTCCAGAGGAAGAGTTCTATTATGATCCTTCTCTGACAGCAAGATATTTTCCTCTTCTTAGAATTCTCTTCAAAGTCATGGTAATGGATCCTTTACCGGAACTAAAAAATGCATGGAAAAAAATTATCGAAAATGGAGGACCTGAAAAAAATCCACAGGCAATGAAAGAATTTGAAGCTCTCCCATTTAAATACGCAGAAGCCGATAAAGTCAATTCTTATCTCAACCCATCATCTGAAGGAAATACTCCTCTTAAAGCAATTGAAAAACAACGTGAATTATCGGAATTCTTCAGAAAACAATACCTAAAAACTGCACAAATTTTAGAAGAATTGAAAATGAAATAAACCAGCACTTACATTTTAATTGTTTAGATAAAAAAACATTAAAAGTGATTTTCAATAACAAGTTCTGATGAAGGTAATGCTCCAGAACGAGGCCATGCCTCCTTAACTGCTTTTCCAATCGCAACAAACATTGATATTACATGATCTTCAGGTAAATTTATTAACTTTGCCACCGCATCAAAATCAAAACCATCCATTGGACATGAATCGTAACCCATTTCTTTTGCACAAAGCATCAATGTCTGAGCGGCAATTCCACATGACCTCATCGCCTCATCCCTTTGAACTTGCTCTTTCCCTCTATAATATGCATCAATTGCTGGCAAAATAAAATCTTGAACCTCTTTACTGGCATTTCTCCAGTATCTGATTGGCTCCTTTTCCCATGCTTTCAAGTCAGCACAGAGAATAAATAAAACGGAAGCTTCGGTAACCTGTGCCTGATTCCATGAAACTGCTCTTATTTTCTTTCTCAATTCCATATCTGTGACTATCACAAAACGCCAATTTTGAATATTAAATGCTGTTGGAGATAAAAGAACCATTTCTATTAGTTTATTTATTTCCTCGTCTGTCATTTTATGATTTGGATCAAAATGTTTGACAGCTCTTCTCTTTTCAATTGCAGAAAAAACATTCATTTACAAAATTTCTCCTTTGAATCTTTAAATAAAACAGGATATAATAACGATTAAAAAATAACAATAATAGGAGTGAAAGAAATGTCAATTCAAAAACTCACAAAAATATCGAATTTTTATGGGAAAAATCCTTCTTATGTTCTTGCTGGCGGAGGAAATACTTCATTTAAAGATGAAAAATATCTATATGTGAAACCAAGTGGAATAAGTCTGGCTGATATAAATGAAGACAATTTTGTAAAAATGGTAAGGGAAAAAATCAGACTTGTATTCTCTGAAACATTTCCAGATGGACAAAACGAAAAGGAAGCTTTTGTTAAACACATTCTCGACTCTGCAGTGTCGTATGATTCAACTGGGAGGCCATCGGTAGAAACTCCCCTTCATGAAGCAATTCCGTATAGATTTGTAGTTCACCTTCATCCTTCTCTTGTAAATGGAATGACATGTGGTAAGGAAGGGAAAAAAATTTGTGAAAACCTTTTCCCTGAAGCGTTATGGGTTGAATATACAAACCCCGGAAGTACACTTGCTATTAAACTGCATAAGGAAATTGCGAATCTCGCACAAAAACAGAAAAAATGCCCGAAAATGATATTCCTTCAGAATCACGGGGTATTTGTATCCGCAGACAATGATAACGAAATTTATGAAATTTATGATTTTATAATGAAAGAACTTGTAAAGTTTTTTGAATCAAAAGGGGTTCCTCTGAAGTTAATAACAAAAGAGTATGCTGATACAGAGTTAATAATGAAATTAGCTCCAAAATTGCGTTCATGGTTATCCGAAAACAATAATCGCCTTACTGTAACAAGTTCTGCTTATTTTGAAGTAGCAAGGGGACCACTCACTCCGGATCATATAGTTTACTCTAAATCATTTCCTCTTATTGAGAAAGAGCCGACAAAGGAAACTATCGAGGCCTTCAAGGAAAAATACTCATATAAACCTCTGGTTGTTTCTGTTCCTGATAATGTTGTTCTTTGCGCTGGACCGACATTAAAGGATGCTTCAACATGTCTTGACCTTGCAAAGGATGCCGCCTTTGTTCAGCAATTATCAGAATATTGCGGAGGGGTAAATTATCTCGATGATTTTCAACGAACTTTTATTGAAAATTGGGAAGTCGAATCATACAGAAAAAAAGTGGCTTCTGCAAGTAAGGGCAGATTGACTGGAAAAGTAGTTGCAATTACTGGTGCTGCGCAGGGCTTTGGTTTTGGAATTGCATCAGAACTTGCAAAGGAGGGAGCCTCCGTAGCAATATGTGATATAAACTTAGAAGGCGCAGAAAAAGCTGCTTGCGAAATTCGCAAACTTACAGGTAAAAGGGATTCTGCTTTTGCCGTTAGAGTGAATGTTGCAGAAGAAGAATCTGTAATACAGATGATCATAAATATAGTTCAGAAATGCGGAGGTATTGATATTTTCGTAGCTAATGCTGGAGTTCTCAAAGCAGGATCAGTAAAAACATTTGAAAAAAGTGATTGGGATTTTGTTACATCCGTTAATTATTCTGGATATTTCCTTTGTACTAAACATGTGGCAAAGGTAATGTCTCTCCAAAATGCAGAAAACAACGAATTCTCAGATATCATCCAAATTAATTCCAAGAGTGGATTGGTAGGTAGTTCTAAAAACGCGGCTTATGCCGGGGGAAAATTTGGTGGAATCGGTTTGACGCAGAGCTTTGCTCTCGAACTCATAGAGGACAAAATTAAGGTTAATAGTATTTGTCCAGGAAATTATTATGAAGGTCCTTTATGGAGTGATCCTGAAAAAGGCTTGTTCGTTCAATATTTAAAGAGTGGAAAAGTTCCTGGAGCAAAAAACATTGATGACGTGAGAAAATTCTACGAATCAAAAGTTCCTATGGGGCGCGGCTGCTACCCAAAAGACGTAGTTAAAGCGATTATTTATTGTATAGAACAAGATTATGAAACAGGACAAGCTATACCAGTTACAGGTGGCCAGGTGATGTTATCTTAAATTTTTTTCAAATTTTGAAATAAAATAGGCGAAAAAAAACAAAAATTTTCCTGGAGATGACAATTTTTCAAGAATGGCAATGAAAATACACAACGGTTTTCCAAAATATCTGTGATTTTTCCATATTTTTATAAAATAAGCAGGCTAATATCTTTTGAATAGAAAAGAAAAATATTTATATAATGCTAAAAATACCATGTTTTAAACGTCTCTTCAAGTGAAAGAGAGTTTTAGGAGCATTTATTCTTGGGATTCGGAAAGGGTTCGTGTTTGAATTGAGTTTTCCTCTATCAGTCGTAAATAGAAATTTAAATCCCACATCTATAGCGATTTTTTCAGATAACTCTGAATAGTGTCCCCATGGCCACACAAGGGAATTTGGATTTACCTTGAGTTTATTGAGGATTAACTGGCATGACTTTTCAAGGTCATTTTTTACTCTTTTTTTGAATTCATCCTGACTTTCAATTTCCTGTAAAGGATTTAAGAATTTTTTGCATATTTTTATTCTTTCTTTATTTGACTTTGCGTTTTTTAGGAGATTTATCAACTCCGGAGAGATTTTTTTTTTAATTGTAGAAAGCTCACTTCTGAATTCTGCCCTGGGAGCACCTTCAAAAATTTTTTCTCCAAGTGCGTATTGCATAGTCCAATGCCATTGTTTTGGGAAAAAACCTCTAATTTTCCTTAACGAATAGTATATACCGAAGTGAGATGAGCCGTGAGAAGCAAAATCCCATATTCCACTATCTTTCATTTCAGTGAGTTCATTCCATGAAAGAAATTGACTATAATCGTGTCCGTATGATGCTGCTTCGAGTGCTTTTTGGCTTTCTATTATATTGAAAGTTTCTTTATTTCTACGAATTTCGCAATTATTCACCAGGCTGGTTGAAATAGCCAGCATTGCCTTTGCAGAGTATTTTTTCAATATAGGGGTTGCGTAGAAGAGATTATCCGCCCATCCATCATCAAAAGTCAAGAGGACATATTTGCCATTTTCTTTTAATTTACCATCAAAAAATGCGTCGAGCATTTTGGAATCCATAAATTCAAATCCTGCATTATGCAGGTATTGAATATGTTTTTCAAAGTTTTTTTCTGAAATGGAGAGAGTAGAGTCAAAAGGTAAGACTCTATGATAAAACAAGACAAAAGCATCTTTACACTTCATTTTTCAGGACTTTCAGAAAAATCTTGGACGAATCATAAAACAGAATGATTGTCATTATTAACATAATAACACTTATTATCCCAATGATGTAGTCATTTATGTTTTGTCCTTGCGAAATTCGCGAATAAGCCAGGATAACAAGTGATATTCCAGACGTTATCAACATAAAGATCATTGGAATTACTGTGAACCTAATTTTCCTTCCGTTTTTGATGAACCATGTTGATACAACCAAAAGAGTTATAGCGGCGAGAAGTTGATTGGTTGTCCCGAACGCAGGCCATATAATTGCCCATGCTGCCTTTCCATTTACTTTCATAAAACACAGTGTTGCTGGAAAAATCAGAGCAAAAAGGGTAGTTATGTAGCGTCTGAATGGAAAATTAACAGAAATAAATTCTTCAATTATAAAACGAGTAAGACGGGTACAAGTGTCAAGCGTAGTTAGCAAAAATGTATTTATAGCGAGCATGGCAAATACATTTCCAAACTCTTTATTTATCTTGCATGAACTTACAAATACACCTATAGCATTTGCAAAAGTCTGAGTTGGAAGTTGTTTAGATGGTATTTTTGAAACTATCATTACTGCGGAAACAGCAAGAACAGCAAGGACGGCCTCTACAAGCATTGAACCGTAAACTACAGGCAAAATACTTTTTTTTCTTTCAAATTGCTTAGCTGTTGTCCCGGCTGCAACAAGGGAGTGAAAGCCGCTTACGGCTCCACATGCTACAGTAATAAAGAGAGCGGGGAAAATTGTCCCCAGATTTTCATTTGAAAAAGCAAGGAATGCAGGTTGTTCAATATTTACATTTCCCGCAATACTCGATACAATAAGCCCTATTGTGCCAATGATAAGCGTTGTATAAAGTAAAAACGAGGATAAATAATCCCTTGGTTGCAAGAGTAGCCATACCGGTGTTATTGAGGCAATAAAACAGTATATTATTAAGATGACAAGCCAGAAATCTTTAGGGTTATCTGTAATTTTTGATAATAATTCTCCTGTAATTGGAAACTTATATCCTATATAGAGAATTATAAATACAAAAGGCACGAATATGAAAGAAGCTTTCTTAAAATTTATCTTGAATTTGTAAACTACAAGACCATAAATAACCGCTAAGAGTATGTATAGAATTGAAGCTGTAGCTACTGAACCATTTTCACAAATTCCGTTGGTATTTGTGAGAACTGGAGGCGGGGTCATTGTGCTTGCTGTGAGATCGAGGAAAACTATTATGACATAACTCAGACAAAGCCATAAAAAAATAAGAAGAATATAATATGTCAAAGGGCTCATTAGATTACGACAAATTTGTCCGATAGACATCCCACGATTATTAACACTTGCGATAGCAGCAACATAATCGTGTACAGCACCTATAAATATGGAGCCAATAATTACCCATATAAGGGTTGGAAGCCAACCAAAGGCTGCCGCAGCCAGAATAGGTCCTACGATAGGTCCTGCGCCGGCAATAGAGCTGAAATGGTGTCCAAAAAGTATTGGTGTGGGTGTGGGAACATAGTCTATGCCATCGTATAGTTCTTTTGACGGCATTTTTTTTTGAGGATCAAGGACTAAATTTCTTTCAAGTTTTTTCCCATAAAATAAATAGCCTAAAATCAGAGAGAAAACGCAAATAGTAAAAACAAAAATTAACATATAATACTCTTTCAGTTTTATATATCAGCTTCAAAATTAGGTTATTTTTAATTTTATTTTCTTAGCTCAAGAGTCTTTCAACGAGCCATTTTTTGTATTCTTCCAGACCCAACCATTCCATGGCTACATTTGCCGGTATACCACTTTTATCTTCTATTGTAAAACCTTTATCATCAACTGAAATTTGCATTTTTTTCATCTTCAACCATTTTGTTGAGAAAGCCAAAAAGACAGCAACAGTATCAAATAAAACAGAAGAATGAGTTTGAGGATCTGTATTGTTAACTCCTCTCGACCAGATCATATAATTCTCTATTATCATCTTCATGATTTTGTCATTGCTATTTTTACACTTCTGATATAATTCTCCGTCGAGGACAACCCATCCGCAGGTATCGAGTGGTGTGATAGTAAAGCTTTTCCATTTTGAAGAAAATACTGTTTTTGCTGAGGCTATATCCTGAACTACATTCCATTCAGGAATTGGTCCTTTTTCAGGACTTAAATTAAGATTTGTTTTGTGATGTAATCTGAAACTTCCGTGCATTCCTACAAAGTTAACTTTTTCTGAAAAATCAGGTTTTTTCCTAATAGCTTCAGCAATATTGGGGAGAGGACCTATACAAATGAGAGAAACTGTATCACCTATACTTTCTATAGTATTTAAAATAGCAGAAACTCCGTCTTCATACACTTTTCCAGGATAGTTTTTTAAATCATAATTTTCCACCCATTTTGCCTGTCTTTCACGTGGTCCATCGCTGTTCTGCCTGATTCCTATTCCTATTGGTATATCAGAGCGTCCTGCAGATTCAAGAAATTTTGCTACTATTTTGGCTCGATATACGGTATCACCAGTGGCTGTTGTAACTAATTTTACATCTAATTCTGGTGATTTTAAAAGCATTCCGAGAGCCCAGGTATCATCAATATCTCCTCCTATATCAGTATCAAGGATAACGGGGATTTTTTTCATAATAACCTCCAACGTAAAATTGTTAATATTTAAAATTTTGAATTTATTTTTTCACAAACTTTTTCAGGTGTAAAACCAAATCTTTCAGCAAGATCTTTATATGGGGCTGATAAGCCAAAATTATCCATACCGATACAAATTCCATCTGATCCAACAAATTTATGCCAACCAAAAGTTGTACCAGCCTCAATTGAAACGCGTTTTTTACATGAAGGAGGCAAAATAGCATCACGATAATTCTTATCTTGTTTCAGGAATAATTCCTGAGAAGGCATTGAAACGAGGCGAATCTTTCTGCCGGATTTTCTTAAAAGTTCTACCGCATTAAGTGCAAGATTTACTTCTGAGCCTGTTGCAATAATTATGATTTCAAAATCACTGTCCTCTGTCAAAACATAGGCTCCTCTGTCAAGCCTGATATTTTTTGCTAATTCGGATGGCATGGGGGTGAGGTTTTGTCGTGTAAGTAGCAAAGCTACTGGCCCATTTAACTTAAGAGCTACAGCCCATGCATGGGCGACTTCATTTGCTTCTGCCGGTCTGATAACAGTCATTCCCGGTATTGCTCGCAACATAGCAAATTGATCTACTGGTTGATGAGTAGGACCATCCTCTCCTACATAAAATGAGTCATGAGTAAGTACATATATTACATGTAAATTTTGTATTGCAGCTAATCTTATTCCTGGCTTCATATAATCTGAAAATACAAAAAAAGTGGCTACATAAGGGATAGTTGTTCCATAAAGTGCCATACCATTAGCCAGAAGGCTCATACCCAATTCTCTCACTCCAAAATGCAGATTTCTTCCAGAGTAATTGTCAGCGGAAAAATCTCCGGAACATTTGAGGAGTGTTTTCGTAGAAGGAGCCAGGTCCGCAGATCCCCCAATTAATGCTGGAATAAGTTCTGCCGCGCGATTTAAGACTATTCCACTACTTGACCTTGTAGCTTCCGATTTTTCTTTTGGGGTTACTTTTAAAAGTTCTTCCAGAATATTTCCCGGAATTTCTTTTGTCATAAGATTAGAAATTAGTTTTGAGTTATCTGGATTTTTTTCGAGCCATTTCTGGAAACTTTCATCCCATTTTACAGATTCTCTAACAAGTTCTTCTCTTCTTTTTTTAAGAGCTTTTGTAAGTTCTTCCGGAACATAGAATGCTGGTTTTCCTTCAAAGCCAAGGGCTTTTTTAACAGCAATAACTTCCTCTTCTCCAAGTGGTTCCCCATGGCATGAATGTTTACCGGCCTTGTTTGGAGACCCAAATCCAATAACAGTTTTGCCGACAATTAAAGTAGGTCGGCCATCAGTATTCAGAGCTTCTGCAATGCCCTTATCAAGTTGTTCCGGATCATTTGCATTTTTTATTTTAATTACTCTCCAGCCATAGGCATCAAATCTCTTAGAGACATCTTCAGAAAATGCCAACGATGTATTTCCCTCGATACTGATAGAATTATCATCATAAAAACATATTATATTGTCAAGCTTTAAATGCCCGGCAATCGAAGCTGCTTCGTGAGTTGTCCCTTCCATCATACATCCATCGCTGGATAATACAAATATTTTCGAGTTAAATAAGCCGCTATCCAGAAGTCCAGTTCTCGCGGTAAAATTCTTCGCTGCTATAGCCATTCCCACAGCGGAAGCAAAACCACTACCAAGAGGCCCGGTAGTAACTTCTACACCAGGGGTATGACCAAACTCAGGATGTCCAGGAGTTTTACTATCCAATTGACGAAATTTCTTTAGTTCTTCTATAGTCATTTCTGGGTAACCAAAAAGATATAATAAACTATAAAGTAACATTGAACCATGTCCAGCTGATAACACAAATCTATCACGTGCAAACCAATCTGGATTTTCAGGGTTATGGCGTAGATATTTATACCAGAGTGTAAACGCAAAATCAGCGCATCCCATTGGCATACCGGGATGTCCTGATTTTGCAGACTGAACTGCTTCTGCAGAAAGAACTCTGATTGTATTTGCTCCAAGATTAATTAACTTATAATCTGACATTTTTTTTAATCTCCCGTTTTATTTTTCCAATTTTAGCATTACTTTATAAACTTGAGCCTTTTATTGAATAATAACCAGCATATAATAAGTTGTTTTATGCATTTTTCAATATCCTTACAAAAAAAACACTATTATGGAAAAAGAAAGATTTATAACTTCAACTCTTAACAAAAAAGATATTGAGTTTGATAATACTCTACGCCCCAAACTATTCAAAAATTTCCCCGGGCAGAATAGCGTAAAAGAAAGAATTGAACTATTTGTAAAGGCAGCTAAAATGAGAAAGGAACCTCTTGGTCATATTTTGCTTAGTGGTCCCCCAGGACTTGGAAAAACTACCCTCGCATATATTATTGCAAATGAAAGAGGTGTAAATATAAAATCATCCAGTGGTCCGGTTCTTGAGAAGCCCGGAGATCTTGCCGGTCTTCTCACTTCGATGCAAAAAGGTGATATACTATTTATTGATGAGATCCACAGGCTAAATACAAATGTTGAGGAATATCTTTATAGTGCTATGGAAGATTTTTTTATCGATATTGTAATAGATCAGGGGCCTGGTGGGCGTTCCGTTCGATTAAATATACAACAATTTACGTTAATCGGAGCTACCACGAGATCTGGTTTACTATCAGCTCCTTTGCGTTCGAGGTTTGCCCTTAACTGTAGACTCGATTACTATAAACCAGATGAATTGATAGAAATCATAATGAGATCTGCAAAAATACTCGATATTGAAATTGATGAAGAAGGCGCTTGTGTCATTGCTCAACGCAGTAGGGGCACTCCAAGAATTGCAAACAATCTACTCCGCTGGGCAAGAGATTATGCCCAGGTAAAAGCAAATAACTCAATTTCCGGTGATGTAGCCATATCAGCATTAAAAATGTTAAATATAGATGATAATGGTCTTGATGAGATGGATAATAGATTACTCGAAGCTCTCATCTTTAAATTTTCAGGAAGACCTGTTGGTATAAAGAATCTTTCTGTTGCAGTAGGTGAGGAAGAGGGAACTATCGAGGAAGTTTATGAACCTTTTCTTATTCAGGAAGGTTACATAATAAGAACACCACAAGGGCGTCTCCCAACCGAAAAAGCCCTTGCAAAATTTGGTATAAAAAACAATGTTGCTTCACCAAAAAATAAGAAGAAAGATATAGAAGAATTAGAACTTTTTTGAAAATTAAGGAGAATTCTATGATAAATAGAGAAATAAAAAAACTCTTGGCTCTGCAAGAAATAGACCTCAAAATACGTTCATTAAATACCAGACTCGAAACAATACCTATCGAAATAAAAAAAATTACAGAACAAATCGAGAATGAAAAGAAAGTTTTTGAAATCCAAAAAGAAAATTCTCTATCAGATGAACTCGAAATAAAAAAAATTGAAGCCGAAATAAAGGAAAAAGAAGACCATATTAGAAAACTCCAGAACCAATCCTCTATGATTAGAAAAAATGATGAATATAGAGCCCTTATGTCGGAAATTGATAATATCAAAAATTCTATTAGCGAGCTTGAAACAAAACAACTTATCCTGATGGAAAACATATCACAAAATAAAACTAAAATAAAAGATACTGAAAACAAACTAAAAATCAGGGAAAAACAGGCAAAAGAAGAAATCAATGATATGAAAGAAATTGAAAAAAAAATACACAATGAAATTAGCAAGCTTACAGAAGAACGTAAAAGCCTATTACCTAATATAGATAACTCCGCTCTAAGCAATTATGAAAGAATCCTTTCCAAAGGCAAGGGTATTCCCGTTTCTGAAGTCAAAGATTCTATTTGCGGAAATTGCCATATAAAAATTACTCCTTTTACAGCAAACCAGGCAAGAAAGGGTATTTTTACATTATGTGATAATTGCTCTCATATAATTTATCTTTCAGATGATGAATCTGAAAATTAAGTCAAAATTTAATTTGAAAATACTTTGAAATCAGAAACTACTTCTATCTTATATTTCACAGCCCTTATATTACTCAGAAGACTCAATGTTTTTTCAAAATCAACGGCAACTCTTTTTCTAAAATCTAAACAAAATTCAAATTCGTGTGTGATTGTGCTTCACGGATTGGGCAGAACCGCTCTTTCTATGTTAATTCCTGCATTATTCTTGAGAAAAAAATTTTGCGATGTCTTCCTGTATGATTACATCTCAGGACGCCTGTCTCTTAAAGAGCATGCTTACCAATTGCGAATCTTTATAAGCCATATTCAACATAAATATGAAGAAATAAATTTTCTTACTCACAGTATGGGGGGAATTATAGTGCGTGTCTTTTATGCAAATTTCCCGGATATTTTCCCGAAAGGCAAAACTTTAATGTTAGCTCCTCCTAATAATGGTGCAAAAATAGCTGATTTCTTTTCTAAATTCACAATAGTCAGGAAAATTTTAAAACCTCTTTGCGAAATTCGTAATATTCGAGAAAGTACAGTAAATAAATTACCTGACCCCCTTTTCTCTCACGCAATAATTGCCGGAAAATATGATGGAAAAGTCAAACCACAAGAAGCAAAGACTCAAACTATGCAAGATTTTTTGCTTGTAAATTCATCCCATACATTTATAATGAATAATATTATTGTACTCGAGAGCACAATTAACTTTTTTAAAAATGGAAAAATAAAAGAATAATTCGTCACAAAAATATGAGAAAACAAGAAGAAAGTTATCAGAACAAAGGTAATATAAATGGCAATATCTCCAATTTGATTTTTTCTGAAAAACTCTTTTTAAAAACACAAAATAGACTATTACTACTTTTGGGAATATTCATTCTGGCGTTGTCATTGCGGATTGGAAGAGCTATGGAGTTAGAAAGAATAGAAAAAGATGGCACGGAATTAATTTTAATAGCAAAAAATATAAATGAAAGTGGTTTTTCAGGAGCTTTTGCTGAAAATCCAAGACTTCCCCCATTATATATTTTACTGATACTTTGTGGAATAAAGATCGGTTTCTCTCCTGAAATTGTGGGGATTTTTATTTCAGTTGTTGCAGGTTCCCTTATAATTTTTCCTGTTTATTTGATTGGTAAGAGATTATTTTCTGATATATTTCCATCACTTCTTGCGGCTTTATTTATTGCTATTTATCCAAATTTAGCCCGACTTAGTGCAGAAGTACTGCGCGATCCTCTGTACCAATTGCTTTCTATTTCAGCTATCTGTATGATTATTGAAGGCATTTCAAAACAAAAAAAAGTATTTTTTGCTTTAGCGGGATTTTTCACTGCATTTGCAGTTGCAACACGAAATGAAGGAATAGAAATTCTTATTATTTTTTTCATCTTTCTTTTAATTGAAACTCTTATTTTAATTAGCGATAAGCGAAATTTTTACTCATCTCTTGCTAGAAATACATGGATTTTTGCGATTTTCGCAATAACTTTTATCTCTTTCGCTTTGCCTTTTGAAATTTCTCTTAAGGGAACTAAGTCCTCATGGACAATAATAGATAGACGTGTTTATAATTTTATAATGGGTTTCTTTCAAAATTAATTGAATATGAAATAGATGGGAACATGTAAAATTATGTCATTTTCAGAAGCAATTTTTTCATTTTTTTTACGCATAATTGATATGGTATTCCCTATTTTCTGGTTTTTTTTAATAATATTTCTTATTTTTTCCTGCAAAAAAGAAATTTTCACTAAAATTCGAAATTCTGCTGTGTTAAGAATGATAATACTGTATTTTGTTATGATTCTGATCTTTCGTTTTGTATTACTTAAATCTGGATATCCATATCAGGGCAGATACTTACATCAACTTACTATTTTAAGCGTATTTCCTGCAGCTTTTGGATTTTGCAAATCACTTGATTTAATCAAAAAATATATCAAGAGAGAACTTACGATATGTTTTTTACTTATAGTTGTAATAATTTGCGCTGTGAAGATTCTTATCCCTCCAGATAATAAAGAGTGGCTGAAACTTATACCGGAAACTATTATCGCCCATTCTCCATCAAATGAGGGAAAAATTTTTCTTATAAGTTCCATCCGGGATAGCAGGCTCTCATACTATAGTAATGCTGAGTATCACCCTTTTATAAAACATAATGATTCTGTTGGAAAAATAACAGAAAGAGCCATCTATACTAAAAAAATTATTGATGGAAAAGAAAAATTAGTTCGTGAAAATTTTGGTAAAGGTTATAATGCATTATGTAACGCAGTGAAAAATTGGGGGGGAGATAATGTATTTATTCTGCTTGATTCAGACAAGGAAACTATTGAAAATCAATTAAAAGAACTTGGTATTAAAATAAACTTTATACATATTTCTGACTTTAAAACTCATAAAGGTCAAAAAATATCGTTATATCAGGGAGAAAAAGATAAATAGTATTTATTTTATTCTCTTCCGTAAGATATCCTACCAGTATACTGTGATATAGTGATAGATAACAATGAACTTGGGTTTGTATTCGTAATAACCAGTGAAGAACCCTCGTATTTACCTTCGCCAATTTCAATATAACGCGTTGAACCTACAATATCGCCAGTAGGTTTGAAAATTATGCCGCATACGTCATCAACGGAACTGGAACCTCCTGAAAGGTCACTAAAATTAACTTTATCTATCAAGCCTGATGAGTCTATATCATCATTTCTTTCCGAATTGTTTGTTACGGGATCATCATCTTTATCTTTTCCCGCATCAAGGATAATCGTTCCTGTTGGTAAGAATTGCCAGGTTTCACCAGGGATCCAGCGTACAAATTCATAATTTGAACCATTAAGCTTGACCAAACATGCTCTATATGAGGAATTATAATAATTCGATGGAATACCTGAAGAGGGATAATCGGTACTGCCTTTCATCGGAAATAAAACCGCCACGAACTGCCTATTTGTTATAGCGTAATTTCTAGAAAGAGAGAGATAGTTATAGATATTTCTTGCAGCCAATTCAGAGCCTCCCCCTTTAGCCATTTTTTCAAATGCTGGCGTTGCAATATAGAGTAACATTGCCATGATTGCCATAACCACCAGTAATTCTACAAGGGTAAATGAGCATAATCGTTTTTTCATATTAGAAGATTCTCCTCCCATAATTTTCATCTTATTTTTTTACTTTTATTTCTGGCGGATCCTGAAAATATTTAGCAAACTCATTAAAGGTTGGTTTATAATATTTTTTTGCTGCAATATAACGAGGATCTTTTAAATCTTTAATTTCTTCTGCACGTTTAATTTCCTTTTTCATAGCATTCATTTTTCGTAGATATTCCGTTGTTTTTACAAAATATTCCTTCCGTATATTTGTTGCCTTCTCAATATATTCATTCTCTGAAAATGCTTTAAATATTATGTAATACTGGTCCAATTTTCCATCTTCAAAGTCGCCTTTTTTTATGGCCTCTTTAATTTCTTCAAATCTCTGAGAAAAAGACGACTCAATAACTCTCAAATCTACCTTTTTCTTTTCTAATGTGTTTTCAGCACTTAATGTAAAAACAAAGACAAATGCAACTGCAATTATAAATAGATTTTTTTTCATAAAATCACCTTTATTTTAATTTTCAATGGATTCAAAACGAGTTATATACCAGCGTTCACCTATTGGTTTTGATGAATCATATTTTACTCTTACCAGTATTTTTTGTTCTGCTAGTATTTCATCTGCTCCCAGGTCATATACGCCATATTGACAATTTGTAATGGTTTCGTTCAAAGTTGGGAGTCCTGATGGAGCAGTAGCAGCAGAACCATCCCAGAAATAACCGGGATCACCACTTGTTCCCTGTAAATTAGAATCAGAAGTATCTCCATCATAATTCAAATCTTTGTAGATTGTTACACCACCACCAATATCCTTTATAGACTGAGCTAATACGAGTATCATGAACTCATCAGCAACATCTGCTTTCGTGAGGTTTATGAACTTACCGATAATTTCTTCTTTTGTTGCATCGGTAGTCTGAGATGTAACTATAGAAGCATCAGACAGGGCAGATACTTTTGTTACCATCGCTCTTGTAAGAAAAGGCCTTTGATTGGATCCATATATTGCATTGGCAAGTTGAGGCACTTCTCCTGCCGTTGATGATGTATAAGTAAGGGCAGAACCTCCACCCCACGAGGAAGGGCTGCTTCCAATATAAATATCTGCCAATAGAGCTCTTAATACATCAACATTTTGAGGTGCTCTAATATTGAATTTCCCATAAATAGAAGATTCTGAATGCATTTTAATCTGATCGAGGATATTTGCATCACCTTTTGAATATTCTGATCCTCCAAAGTTGGATTTTACGCCAAATTCACTTGCATCAATAGTACCATTATCATCATCATCGCTATTATACGTTTTTAGATTTATGGTTTCCCATTTCGCTGCTCGGTGGATAAATCCTAATTCCCATGGAGATTGCATAGGAGCATTTCTGATAAACGCCGTTGATACTTCCCATGGTTCAGAAGCCCCAGGCTCAGAATCTTTATTTCCTCCTGGATTTGGATTACAATTTGTATTTTTTGCCTTTTCTGTCCATGTAGGTGTTGTCCCATTTTTAGGGGCATTCCAATCGGCATAATGAAGATTTTGCCTTGGATCATCTACATCGTAACTAATATACCTTTCTGCATAAGCTCCATCCGTTGTCAAGTCATACGTTCCATTACTTCCGTTATCTATGTAACTAAAATCATAATATTTAGAGCCGGCTCCGTCGAGCATTTTTACTTTTAAGCTTGTAATTTTTAAATTTGTAATTGAACGTGGTTGAGCATTTGCCGCAGTGAATGTGCCTGTAATAGCGGAAGTTGCTATTGCTGAATCTATAGCGTATCCGCCAGAAGGAGCAGGGCTTGAGCCATTAAGATTAACAGTAATAGAGAAATTTGCAGTATATGGGTCTGCAGGTCCAGGATCCCAGTCAAAACTAATTTCACAGCTAACAATTGCCTGAAGATTGCCATAATTTGTTGGACTCGTATTTCCTCCCCATGCAGCAAGGTTATCTGAATTCATATCGCAAACTTCAACATATGCGGTAGGTGTAATGCTATATGTGTAATCAGAAGTTCCATCGCCATTGTCACTCTCAGTAACTACACCTTCAAATTTTAACATTACTTCATTGATATAAGGGCATTTTTCTAGTCCTACAAATGTAGGAGCATCATCATTATCTCTTGTTGCATCTGTATCAGCATCACAATAGTCAAGCAGATTAGCGGCAATTTGTTTTGCTTTTGTAGCTGGATCAGGCCAATTCCCCGAATTTTCCTGCCAGTATTTAATCCATGGAATTCCATCCCCATCTGAATTTGCTGCTGCCCAAACTGAAGGATCATGCAAGATATAGTTATTAATAAAATTTATATTGTCTGCATTTGTTGCCCCCGAACTATTATCAGGCCAATCAGTTCTTGCAATATTGAAACGGTGGTAAAATTCACCAGCTTCTTGCAATTTATTATTATTAGAATCTATCCAGAATTGTTCATTATCGACCATGTTATTTACAGCAAACCACTCATTCCAATACATTTTTTTTGTTTCACTACCTATCCCAATAATATTTGATATAAAGGTATCTGTATCAGCCCAGGCAGAGCCGTCCGTCAGAAATCCTCCAGCTAATGTTGTACTCATATTTTTAACGTCTGTAGACGTTAGGTATGTTCCAGGCAATGAAGAATAAAGCTTTCCAATTCGTATTTCGTTTACATTTTTGCCCACTCGACTTTCTGCAGCACCTAAATTACTTTCATCCCTTGCTGTTCCGTCTTGATATGTATTTTGATGAGATACACAATAGCCAGGATTAAGCTTTCCTCTGCTTGGGATAACAACATATGCATATCTACCAATTATGCGCTCATCTGCCCCAGATGCCCCATTGTAAACATATTGCCAATGAAATGCATCGGCATCATTTTTATTATAAGATGAAGAATTCCATTCAAAATAAGTAATATCATTTTGAATTGTAGATGCTCTATATAGGTAATCAAATGTTTTATTATTTCCATTGGGATCGTTTTCTTCATGACTTAACATTACATCAAAAGCAGCAGTAGAAACATTATCCGTATAAAAAGCAAGCCCAGCTATGCATTTATCAACCGCACTGGAAGCCAATATTCTGGCGAGCGCAGCACTTGCGTAATTTCCTGCGGCTTTCTTTTGTGTAATAGCGGAAGAAGCAAAGCCAAGAGCAAGAACGAGCAAAAATGCCAAAATGCCAAGGGTTAGTATAAGTGCAACTCCTTTTTCATTTTTTAAGTTCATAAGAAAGCTCCATTTTTAATTTTCTGTTTTTTCAGTTTTTTTCCTGCAAAACGCCTCCGAATTAATACTTTTGTCCCCTATCACCTATGATCACAGTTTTTGTAAACGTTCGTTGATTATTTTTTCTGAACTCCCAGGCGGCAGTATCTTCATCTGTTCCTTGAGCATCTGCAGTCAAAGGATCGGTTGAATGATAAGGATCACTATCTAACATGCACCATTTTTGCCATGAAATTTTATCTAAAAGCGTTAGAGAAACTTTAACTGCATATGGAAATGCTGTTGGTGAATTTCCGGAGTTATCTTTAGAAATAATTGTTCCATCCTTTTTATAACACGTAAATGAGAGTTCTACAACATAGGGAATTACTTTTTGAAAATTCTCGCTTGAATCAGAATTAGCTGTGAATACTTTTGATCCATTCCCACTATAACCAACGGTAAAATTATTGTAAAAACCCCACTTTCCTCCAGGATTAGTTGCAGAATCATAAACGTTGTCCCCCCCCCCACTTAACCTATCACCAGTACAACTTCTCCTTAACCATCCATCGTTAGAATCGCTATGGTCAGTTGCATAATATTTTTGATACTTTATTTCACATAAATTGGAAGAGCAATCTTCATTTGGAGGTACAGGTGTTGCAGAAATAAAACACAACATATCATTTGAACGATATTCATTCCATGATACATTTTCTACAGCCACATGCCAGAAAGGAACTTTATCAGGAAGGTAATAAATCGCCTGTAAGTCCCTTGTAATCAAATCAAGAGCTATCCTGGCATTTTCATATGTTTCTGCCCTCGCATTAGACATAGTCCACGCTTTTTGAGCCGAGGAGAAAAAACTTATCAAAACAAACATTATAATTGTGAGTACACCCATTGCTGCAAGAAGTTCAATAAGAGTAAAACTTGCATTAATACTTTGTTTCTTAAGGCTTTTTGCTCCCTTACTTATTGAGAAAGAAATCTTCATATTAAGCCTTTTTGTTTTTTTTGAAAATTTTTTTGTAAAGATTTTATGAATTTATAAAGGTCTTAAAACCTCTTTACAATATATTCGTTTTTCCCTTGTGGAGTATGGTTTTGAATAGGGCCAGCTTATTTCAGCATATAGCATCATTCCATAATAATAAGTACCACCAGCTGGACCAATCGTACTAAAATCAATGTCTTGCCCTGCTACATTTAAATTCTTAATAGGTTGCATCCAGACTCGCATTGCGGCCTCAAAATCTACAATATTTCCGGTTCTTCTAATGATTTTAAATACTTTAAAGTCATCCGGAACTCCACCATCATCAGCACTATCTTCGTCAAAGTAAATGGTTCCATTTATAGCTTCATTATCATGGCACCAATCAATAGAAGGATTCCCCCCGGTATCATCTTTATCAATATCAGAATTTGCTCCACTATCGCTGGTATATGATTTGCTTGTAGGTATTTTGCCTGTATTAGATCCAGTGTCATAAGCTCCAGTCCAGACCCATGTATCCCAATCATTTTTGCATTCTCTTGAGATTTGCGCCAAAAATTCCTCTGCAATATCTGCACTGTAATTTTCTGCCATAGCATCCCTTACTGAGTTAAACCCAACAGGGAAAAGAGCCATTACACCCGCAATTCCTATTCCTATTACAGCCAGAGCCAACGCTATTTCCACCATATTAAATGGATGCTGAAGTGGTTTCCTCATAAAAACACCCTAATATTTAGTAAAGTATCAGCATATTCTATACCAGATTTTAAGGAAAGTCAAGGAAAAATTAATAAAAAACTCTTTTTCTGTTTTCTTTTATTTGAATCTTTGGGTCCCGAACCTGTCAAAATTTTAAGTAGTAATTTTTCATACCTATCATGTGAAAAAAGAAACAAATTTCACACTTTTTCAAGTTTACTTTGAAAAACAAAGCTTAACTATCAACAGGTTTTTAGAATTTTCTATGATCAATTATCAGTAATTTTATATAGATTTCCTGTCAGATTAGGAAAAACTCCCCCTTCGATATATGAGAAGAAAGGATATTGTTTAAAATAAATAAAATTTAATGACGTTTTATTTATGCATAAATAGTGGATATTTTTCTCTTTTAAACGTTTTAAACATTCTTTTGCTGTTAATCTTTTGTTAAATAGGAACTCAAATTCTGGGCTCCATATTGAAGCCGTTTTCATGTTATACTCTGGATGCCTGGAAACTTGAGAGTGAAAAATCGCTTCATCCGTAAGGATTACTGTATTTTTATCTATTAATTTGGCGTATTTTGCAAGTTCTTCTTCAGAATAAAAAATATGTTGCCCAAATGAAAAATCCCAGAAATATTTTTTAGGAGCACGAAAGATATTAACTGGAATTGTAAAAGACTGTAAAAGAGACAGGAAATCCATAAAAAAAATAAAAAGTAATAATATATTTTTCTTTCTGATCTTATTAAAAATTTCACATGATGAGATAGAAAGAATAGGGATCAGTGGAGCCAACACTCTTAATGAATGTAAAATTCCTCCAGGAGTTAAAGCAACCGAGTATATCCATAAACCGATAAAAGAAATAAGAAAAAGTAGGATTAACATATATCTACGGAAAGCAAGGAATATCCCAGCAATACCAAAGACAAGTGGAACAAATGATATTGCCAATAGAGTAAGCAATGCATCAACGATAGATTGCAAATTTTTAAATAGAGAGAGATGCTCTTTATATACATTAAATATCTCTATATGAACTTTATTTACATTAAATAAAGCAAAAAAATCATTACTGTAAAATGGATTACCTGCTACATATAAATTCCTTACATACCAGGGCAAAGAAAAAATTAATGCACTAAGGAGAAATATAATTATGTACCAGATATTTCTTCGCCCTACCAATAATAAGATAGATGTGATGAAAATGATATAACCATATTCTCTTGACAAGGCTCCAAGTGCAGCAAAAAAACCGGCGAGAATCGCATTTTCTGAAGAGTTTTTCTTCTCAGAATAGAATAAATAAAGTATTACTCCTGTCAAAGATATTCCAATGAAACAACTTTCCTGTCCTATGTGGATGGAATAAAATAATAAAGATGATGATGAAATAACTGCAAAAAGAAAAAAAGGTGAAAGGCTTCCATAATTTCTTTTAAAAATAGCATAACAGAGGAGGGATAATGTGACAAATTGAGTTACAACTAATATGCCCGTAAGCGAGGTAATATAACTGCCAAATGATTCATATAACCAAAAATACAAAAAAGAGACCATTGGAGGAAGCCCATCCGGATATAAATAATGATAAAAATCTTCCGCTTTAACAGGCGGGTAAAATGAAAAATTTTTTTCTTCAAATATTTTGTAAGCCAAAAAGTCCCACCTGAATAACTGATCACCAGGAGCGTAGCCATAAGGCTGTAAAAATGCTTTTAAAAGCAATAATATAAATAAAGAAAAAAATGGTATGTAATAAATAAAATTACTTTTATCCCAAAAAATCTTGAAATTGATATTGAAAATATCTCTTCTAACGCGTTTCCACGCAAAGAAAAATAAAATCACATTAACAACGAACAACGTAATTATTATTGAAGTAAAGGTTAGCTGGCATCTAAGAATTCCAAGATAAAATATTATATTAAACAATATTACGCAAGACACTACAAAAGAAGAAGCTATTTCCTCTTCTGCTCGCAGGAATTTTACTATAAAATATCCGGGAAGAAAAAAACCTGCAATCAAAGACAAGGATAAAGAGAACATTTTTTATTTCTTCTTTGTTAATTAATTTTGTAAAATTAAATTATACTTCGAAAATTCATAAAAAGAAATTCTGTTATTTTTAAATGAAAAAAATATATAAAGATTATTATTTTGCAATCCTCACAATTATTTTACTTGCCATATCATTATTTTTACATTTATGGCAAATGGGAAAAGTTCCAAATGGCTTCTTCATAGATGAAAGTAGTATAGGGTATAATGCTTACTCCATTTTAAAAACTGGGCGGGATGAATATGGAATACTGTATCCCTTATTTTTTAGAGCATTTGATAACTATCAGGATCCTGTAATGGTGTATTGTCTTGTGCCATTTCTTAAGTTTTTCGGACTTAACAAGGCAATTGTAAGATTACCAAGTGCTATTTTTCATATATTTGCTTCACTGCTATTTGCTTTACTCGTATATGAATATTTACGGGATAAATTAATTAGTATCTTATCTGCTTTTTACTTCTCCGTTCTCCCATGGAGTTTTTGTCTGAGTCGTACCGTTTTCTCTGGATACACTCCAATGTTATTGGGATTAACCGGCGGAGTTTTATTTTTATTAAAGGCTTTCAGGAAGAGATCTATTCATTTGGCTATATTTTCTGCTATTTTCTTTGCTTTTGCAATGTATTCTCATAATTGCGGAAGACCAATTGCAGCAATCATGATTTTATCATTTTTAATTGTTTTTAATAAGAGTCTTATAAAACGTTGGAAAATTATATGCGCTATGTTTTTGACGCTTTCTCTCCTGTCGCTTCCAATAGCTATTGCATTTTTTTATAATCCTGCGTGTTTAACAGCTCGCTTCAAGGAAATTTCTCTATATCACAATAGTTCCAATATCTTAGAATTCCTATCTGGTGTTTTTATAAGATATTTAGAATACTTCTCGCCAATATTTCTTTTTTTTACTGGAGATAATAACTTAAGACATAACACAGGAGTTGGCCAATTATATATTTTTCTATTACCTCTTTTTTTGCTCGGGATTTATTTTTTGTGGAAGAAGTTTAAAAATCCATATTACTCCCTCATTTTTCTATTCACTTTAACTTATCCTTTTGCTGCTGTGCTAACAAAAGACCATTTTCATGGAACAAGAACAGTCAATGGAACAATAACTTTTACTCTAATTTCTGCAATGGGTTTGAAATTTTTATATTTAAAAATGAAGAAATATAAATGGTTCGAAATTATGTTGTTATCTGTTATTGTATTTTCTGGAATTGAAATTTTTTACTATCTTAAAGATTATTTTGGAGGATATGTTGAAAGATCCCGTGGGGCTTTTAACGCACCACTTGTAGAAATCATTGAATCAGCTTTTTATGAAAGAAAAGAAAATGAGACTATCTACATTTCGAGTTCCCTATTTCACCACCCTGTAGATAAGAACTTTAAACCAGAATGGTATTCTCATTTCCTCTTTTTGGGTAAAATTGAACCTGCAATTTACCAGCACTATGGTATTCCTCCAGAAATAGTCTCACACTATAGCTCAAAACAAATTCCTCAATCAGGCCTTTTATTGAGAATGAATACGACAATCCTTTTTGATTCAGAATTTAAGACAAAAATTGTGGTATTTAATAATGAAAAAATGCCTGAATCAGTCTTGTTATTGAAAAAAATTCCATTAATAAAGGATTCAAATATGTTTTTTGAACTTTACAGATTTTAAAAGCCAAAGTTTTTCACAATTTGACTTCTTATAGACGAGGGAGCCTTTGACTTTTTTCTATACTTAGCTATATTTTAGTTTTTTACTTTCTGAAATAAAGATTTTATGTGAGAAAATAAATAGATTAAACTTGAATACGTCTGCTAAGAAATACCTGAAATTATATACACAAATATAAACACAATGAATTCAGAATTTTCAGAATGGCTTCGAGATGCTAAATTTTTCATTCTTCTTGAGCTTCCTCTTCCAAGAGAGAAAGCAGATATCCCTGTTTTCTATGGAACATTAAAGAAAATTCAAACCGTAATACTCTCTCCTCAAAATAATTTGAAATGTGGTATTGCTTTCACAACACATTCAGATGAAATAAACTCAGATTTTTCTGAATTTCTATCTGATATTCCTATACAACTTAAAAACAAATCTTTATTTTATCTAAGTGGTAGAAACAATAATATCAAGAATTTACATCAACAACTGGAAAGCCTAAAAAGACTGGAAATAAAAAATATTGTGCCTGTAACTGGAGAAAGAAAACAAAATAGAGAAAAAAATGTAGAAAAAAGCCAATACCTCGATTCTGTAAATGCAATAGAAATAGTAAATAAATTATATCGCTCTGATTTTTTTTGCGGCGCTGTGGTTAACCCATTTAAATATACCCCTGAAGAAAGCTACAGCCAGTATTATAAATTGATGAAAAAAATAAAAGTTGGAGCCCAATTTGCCGGAGTACAGGCTGGATGGGACATGAGAAAAATTCAGGAATTAAGATGGTTCCTCGAAAACAGAGACTGCCATATTCCTACCATAGCAAGAAATATTGTCCTTACTCCAGAGATTTTTGAAGAAATTCTGTCAGGAGTTTTTCCAGGAATCGTAATATCAGACGATATCCGTCAAATTTTAAATCAGGAAAGTAAATACGGATATGCCCAATTTGCATCAGCGCAATGGCGTCGTTTACAGCTATTTTCAAGCGGTGCGAGATTTTTAGGATACAGTGGCATCCAAATTGCTGGACTTGAAAGGCCTGAACATACAGAAACAGCTATTGCAAAAATTATAGAAGCTATGAATGAATTTAAGAATTTTGACGAATGGAAGGAAGAGTACCATAACTATTTATCACGAGTTGAACCAGCCCCCTTTCCCTATAACTTTTATATTTTTGAGAATCTCTTGAAATCTCAGTATCCAGATGGAAATCTGAAATTCAAAGATATCAAAAATTGTAATTTGTCTATAACCCAAAAAATAAAATATAATATTTGCAGAATAATCCTCTCAAAATCACACAGACAGGTCCCTGAAGAACACTTTCTTACCAAAAAAATCCTACTTGGTTGTAAGTCTTGCAAATATTGTAGAGTAAGCCTCACATATTACGTTTGCCCGGAAAGATGTCCAAAAGGCCTTGCAAATGGTCCATGTGGAGGTAGTTTTGCCGGAGGCCTTTGCGAATTTCGCACACAAAGTTGTATATATAAGGAGATTTTCAGGCACGCATTATGGAAAAAGGAAATAAGTGGGCTTGAAGAACGAATTATAAAAGCACCTGAATGATTTTCAGGTCTATTTAGATGACTTAATATACTGTAATAAGGTTCGATTTATTGAATTATAAAAATTTTTCAGAGAAAATAGAGAGTTCTTTGCTATGTAAATCTGGAGCCAGCTCCCGGATTCGAACCGGGGACCAACGGTTTACAAAACCGTTGCTCTACCGCTGAGCTAAGCTGGCAACTGATATTGTTCAAAAAAGAGAATAAAGAACATAAATAAAATACTGCTAAAACTAATTATATCAAGATTTTTTTTATTTAAGCTTGAATTTTTTTTTCTTGATATTAGCATATAAAATAAAATTTTTGGAGTGTATCTGAAATGGCAAAGAATACCCAATTCATACTAGAAATTCTACAAGAAAATGGGATGGTGACAGAAGAACAGGTTAATGAAGCATGGGAAAAAGTCGCACAATCTGGAGGAAAACTTGATGTAATAGAAGCTTTAAAAGAGTTAAAGTATATCGATGGCAATGAACTTCTAAATATGCTTGCCCAACAATATGGTCTGGAAGTTGTTGATTTGTCCAATCATGTAATAGAACCTGAGGTAATCCAAACAATGACTCCAGAAATGGTTCGTCAGTATAAAGTTATTCCAATTTCAAAGCATGAAAATACTATTGTAATTGCAACAAGTGACCCTTCAGATCTCGAAACTATAGATGCTATAAGATATATCTTAAAAAGTGATGTAGAAGCAGTCGTTGCTACAAAAGAACAAATAGAACAACTTATAGATCACTATTATGGAAGCCTCGAGCAGAATGTAGACGCCTTTATGAAGGAAATTGGGGCCGATACTGACATAGAAAGTCAACTCGCTAAGGCTACAGAAGGAGGAGATGCCACAGATGATGACGCCCCAATAATAAAACTAGTTTCTCTAATCATCGTAGAGGCTATAAAACTAAAAGCAAGTGATATCCATCTTGAACCTATGGAAAAAAAATATCGAATAAGATATCGTATTGACGGCGTGTTACGGGAGATGGAAAGCCCACCTAAATATCTGCAAGCAAATATTACAAGCCGCCTAAAAATTATGTCGAAATTAGATATATCTGAAAAAAGAGTACCACAAGATGGTAGAATACAGTTAAAAGTCGAAGGTAAGGATATAGACTTGCGTGTATCTACTATTCCAACGACTCATGGCGAAAGTATAGTAATGCGAATTCTTGATAGAGCCAGTATTCAACTTGACATCCCAAAACTTGGTTTCTTCAGTGATGACCAGGAATTAATAAGCAAAATTATTTCTCTCCCTGACGGAATATTTCTGGTTACTGGTCCAACAGGTTCAGGAAAGTCAACATCTCTTTACGCCTTTTTAAATTCAATTAATTCTCCTCATAGAAAAATTATTACAGTCGAAGACCCGGTAGAATATCAATTAAGCGGTATAAATCAGGTTCAAGTTGTAGCTCAAATTGGAATGACGTTTGCAAAAGCACTAAGGGCAATGCTTCGCCAGGCTCCAAATATTGTAATGGTAGGGGAAATAAGAGACCTTGAAACTGCAGAAATTGCAATCAACGCTGCACTAACAGGACACCTTGTGTTTAGCACACTCCATACTAATGATGCACCTGGTGCTGTTACGCGTCTTATAGATATGGGTATAAAACCCTTCCTTGTTGCATCCTCTGTGCGCGCTGTTATGGCTCAGAGGCTTGTCAGGAGGATTTGTAAAAATTGTGCTGTACCTACAGAGCCCGATCCAGAATTATTACAGATAATGGGGCTTGATGAAGAATTTGTAAAGAATTCGAAGTTAATGAAAGGACGAGGGTGCTCAGAATGTGGCGGAAGCGGATATAAAGGGAGGATGGGGATATATGAAATTTTTATGGTTACATCTGAAATGCAAAATCTAATATATGAAAGAGTCCCCTCGAGCGTTATAAAAGAAGCCGCAAGAAAATCAGGAATGCGGACTCTCCGAGAAGATGGAGTAAGAAAAGCTGCAGCAGGCATGACCACTCTCGAGGAAGTCCTTGCTATGACAGTTATGGATGAAGAATAAAATAAAGGAGATAATACGATGCTGGATCCTGAAAGCCAAACTTTGAAAGATATCCTGATGCAGGAAGGCATATGTACTGAAGAGCAAATGCTTGAAATTGAGGAAGAATTCCAGCGAACAGGAAAACCCTTCATGGATTTACTTATAGACTTCGGCATCACCACAGAAGATGAACTTCTACAAATTATAGCGACAAGTCTTGCAACAGATGTAATAGACCTCAAAAGCATTGAAATTGAAAAAAGCGTTATCGATATGGTTGATGGTAATACTGCGAGAATGTATGGAATTATTCCTATTTCTTTTGATGGACAAACTCTTACAATCGCTTCCCGGAACCCTCTAAATTATCATATCGCAGATGAACTGCGTTTTATACTGAATAAAGACGTTCACGTTGTGGTGGCAAAAGAAAAACAAATAGAATCTGAGATAGAAAAACATTATCCTCTTGAAACAGAAAGCATGAAGGATTTGCTCGAATCACTCGAGGTGAATGTTGATGAAACTGACCCTAATCAGATTGATAATATTCAGGATATTGAAAATATGGCAAATGAAGCGCCTATTGTGAAATTTGTAGATGTAATTTTATACCAGGCTATCAAAGCAAAGGCAAGTGATATTCACTTTGAACCATTTGAAAAAGAATTTAAAATTAGATACCGTGTTGATGGTGCTCTTTACGAAATGGCTCCTCCTCCTAAAAATCTTGCCGTTCCCGTTATAAGCCGTATAAAAATTATGAGCGGACTTAATATATCTGAAAGGCGTCTCCCACAAGATGGCAGAATACAATTAAAAATAGGTGGACGACCTGTAGATCTTCGCGTATCCACTTTACCTACTCAATATGGAGAATCCGTCGTTTTACGTATTCTCGATAGGAGCGTGGTAAATCTTGATCTTGATGTCCTTGGCATAGGACAAGATGTCTTAAAAGAAATAAGACGTATCATAAGATTACCAAATGGAATCCTTATTATAACGGGACCTACTGGCTCAGGAAAAACTACCACACTTTATTCCGCATTAAAGGAAATCAATGACCCACATGATAAACTATTAACCGCTGAGGACCCTGTTGAATACGACCTCGAAGGAATTATACAACTACCTATCAATGACTCTATAGGAATGACTTTTGGACGTGCTCTCAGGGCATTTCTCCGTCAAGACCCCGATATAATAATGATAGGTGAAATCCGCGACCTTGATACTGCGCAAATGGCTATTCAAGCCGCTCTCACAGGACATTTTGTTTTCACTACTCTGCACACAAATGATGCTCCTGGCGCTATTACACGTTTGGTAGATATGGGAGTAGAGCCTTTCCTTATCAACTCTTCTTTAGTTGGAGTTTTTGCACAACGATTAATAAGAAAGGTTTGTCCAAATTGTAAAACTGAATTTGTCCCAACAGATGATGATCTAAAAATGCTCGGAATAGATCGTGAAGCTGTAGGTGATAGAAAATTCTATTATGGAAAAGGATGTCAAACCTGCAATAACAGCGGTTATAAAGGACGAAAAGCCATCTGTGAATACATGCCTATTAATAATACTATCAGAAAATTAGTTATGGAAAAAGCCCCTACTATCGTTTTGAAACAAAAGGCAAGAGAACTTGGAATGAGAACCTTGCGTGAAGATGGCATTCGTTCAATACTTGATGGAGAAACAACAATAGAAGAAGTATTAAAATATACTGTTGCTTAAAATAATTGAGGTAATTTATGCAGCTTGAAATGAATGATTTGTTACAATTAGTTGTAGATGAGGGTGCAAGTGACCTTCACATTGAAGTAGGTGTTCCCCCAGTAATAAGACTTCATGGTTCAATGACTCCTCTCGATGCACCACCCCTTACCCCTGATGATACAGAGAGACTTGTTCGTTCAGTAGCATCAGACACGCACATTCAAAAATTAAAACAGGACGGAGGAGTAGACTTTGGATTCGCTTATGAGGATAAAGCAAGATTCAGGGTTTCATGTTTTTATCAGAAAGGCTATCAGGGGATGGTTATGAGACAAATACCTAATACACTCTTAACTCTTGACCAAATTGGGTTACCCCCATCAATAAAAGATATCCTTTATAAACCAAGAGGATTAATACTCGTAACAGGTCCTACAGGAAGTGGAAAATCTACTACTCTCGCATCCATGATAAACATTATTAATGAAGAAAGAGATTGCCACATCATTACGGTAGAAGATCCTATTGAGTTCTATCATAAACATAAAAAAAGTATCGTAATCCAAAGAGAAGTAGGAGTAGATGTCCCCTCATTTAGTGAAGCCCTTCGAAGGGCTTTGCGACAAGACCCTGATGTAATACTGGTTGGGGAAATGCGTGATCTCGAAACCATGGAGGCTGCCGTAACAGCAGCAGAAACAGGACACCTCGTCTTTGCCACACTCCACACTACAGGCGCAGCAAGAACTGTTGACCGTATCGTTGACGCATTCCCCACAGACCAACAGGAACAAATCAGAACACAACTTGCCTCTTCCATCGTTGCTGTTATATCTCAGGTGCTTCTCCCGAGAATTGACAAACCAGGGCGCGTGGCAGCTTTTGAAATAATGATTTCAACTCCATCAATCAGAGCTCTGATAAGGGAAAATAAAACCTTCAGAATTACCTCGGATATTCAAACCGGAGCAAAATATGGAATGAATACTCTTGATTCTCATTTGCTTGAACTATATCAGCAAAATATAATATCTTATGGTGAAATGATTACAAAAGCCCAGGATCCAGATAGTTTAATACAAAAACTTGAAGGAGCTGGAAAAAGGCGTTAAATTAATCGAAAAAAATAAACATGGAGGAATTATCCCATGCCTATCTATCAATATACAGCAATGGACGCCAACGGAAAAGAAAAAAAAGGGCGAATAGAAGCAGCAAATGAACAGGCTGTGGGTGCAGCACTCAAAGAACAAGGGCTTTTCCCCACCTCCGTCAAAGAAGACACTTCCTCAGCTAAAAAAGCTGGAGGAAGAGCCTCCCCAACAGCAGGAGCAAAGAAAAAAGGTGGTTCCATGTTCAGTATGGAAATTAGTCTTGGTGCTCCTGTAATGAAATACAAAGATTTGATGATTTTTACAAGACAACTTTCCATCCTGCTCGACGCAGGTTTACCGCTTGTAAGATCATTAAGAACTCTCGAAAAACAGGCGAAAAATCCGGCTGTCAGGAAAATAGTAGGGCAGTCCGCAGATTCTGTAGAAGGGGGGTCCACTTTTTCTGAAGCATTAGCTCAAAACCCCAAAACATTCGATAAACTATATTTAAATATGATTAGAGCAGGTGAAGCGGCAGGTGCTATGGAAGTAATTCTTCAACGCCTTGCAGGATTCCTTGAAAAGGCCGCTAAACTTGCTGCAAAGATTAAATCCGCAATGGTATATCCTGTAGTGGTTCTAACCATTGCTCTAACTATCACTGCAGGTTTAATGGTTTTCATCGTCCCTAAATTTAAACAAATATTTATGGAACTTCTCGAAGGTGTAGCCCTTCCACCACTTACGGCTTTTGTCATAAAAGTCAGTGATGTTATGAAAAATCAAGCCTTGTATGTAGTTATTGGGATTGTCATATTTGTAATCATTTACAAGATTTTAAATAAAACACAAAAAGGAAAATACTTCTTCGATTGGGTAAAATATCGAATGCCCCTCTTTGGCCCTATTGTTTCCCGCTCCGCTATTGCAAAATTTTCAAGAACTCTCGGCACACTCATGGCTTCTGGAGTACCTGTCTTGAATGCATTGCAAATTGTTAAAGAAACCGCAGGAAATGAAGTAGTTAGTGCAGCAATTCAAAAAGTCCACGACGCAGTAAAGGAAGGTGAGGGTATATCAAAGCCCCTATCAGCTACAAAAGTTTTCCCGGATATGGTTATAAGTATGATAGAAGTAGGAGAAGAAACAGGAAAATTGCCAGATATGCTTGAAAAAATCGCCAATACTTATGACGAAGAAGTTGATAACGCTGTAGAGGCATTAACATCTATGATTGAACCATTACTTATAATATTCCTTGCTGTAGTTGTAGGTACAATCGTTATCGCCCTCTTTATGCCTCTAATTAAAATTATAGAAGTTCTCGGTGGTAGCGGGGGCGGCTGAAAAAATGCTTTCAAAAAAAGAAGAAAAACTCTGCGCATTGGTAATGGCAGGAGGCAGGGGTGAACGTTTCTGGCCTCTTAGCAGAAATGCATATCCCAAACCTTTTGTGCATTTTACAGACAACTCTTCACTCATAGAAAAAACTATAAAACGCCTTGAAACCTTCATTCCCCTCCAAAATATTTTCGTAGCAACCAATCAAAATTATGTCAAACTTCTAAAAAAAACTTTAAATAATTTCCCAAAAGAAAATATCATATCAGAACCCTGTGTTCGCGACACAGCACCATGCATCTGCCTGGCTGCCGCTATAATTTCACAAAGAGTTTCAGAGAATCCAGTAATGATAGTCTTACCAGCAGATCACCTCATCAATGACGTTAAATCATTTTCCACAACAATTAAAGACTCTGCGAAAATCGCAAAATCAACAAACTCGGTTGTAACTATAGGTATAAAACCTGATTATCCCTCTACCGCCTACGGCTACATAGAAAGTGGCAAAAGCATAAAATCTCAGTCAAAAATTCCATTTAGAGAAGGACTCTCATTTGTAGAAAAACCTGATGTAGATAAAGCAAAAAAACTACTCAAAAAAGGAAATTTTCTATGGAATGCCGGAATATTTATATGGGAAATAAATACCTTCGCAAAACTTCTTCAAAAATATAATCCAAAACTTCATAAATACTTTGAAATTTTCAAAACAGCAGATACTTCTAAAAAACTCCAAAAATCCATCAAAGAAAATTTTCCAAAAATCGAAAAAATATCCATAGATTTCGCCCTTATGGAAAAACTTGAGCAATTTATAGTAGCTGAAGCTAATTTCGATTGGGACGACGTAGGTGCATGGGACAGTATTGCAAAATACTTCCAGAAGGATAATCATAACAATAATATTCTGACTCCTTATTTCTCATCACTAAATTCAGAAAACAACATTGTTGCCGACTATTCAGGTAGAAAACATCTCATCGCACTTCTTGACATAGACAACCTGATAGTAATTAACCACAAAGATGCAACATTGATATGTAAAAAATCTTCAGCACAAAAATTAAAAAGTTTAATTCAAAAAATAAACGAAAACCCTAAATTAAAGAGCTTTCTGTGAATGTAAATTCTAGGATTCTCTGCATAGATTATGGTACTGTAAGAGTTGGTCTGGCACTGAGTGACCCTACCCGCACAATAGCTCAGGCAAGAGGATTCATAGAAAATAATAACTCCAACCTCAACCAATTAGCTGCGAAAATCGCAAATATCGCAAAGGAAAATAATGTAAACACCATATTAATCGGATTGCCTAAAAAATTAAATGGAAGCGATGGAAGACTAAGCAGCGATGTAAAAAAAATTGCCGAATATTTGGAAAATGAGTTCAAACTCAATACTGTTTTATGGGATGAAAGATTCAGTTCTATATCAGCTGAAAATATCCTGATTGATGCGGGAGTGAATAGAAAAAAAAGAAAAGAAAAGGTAGACTCTCTTGCGGCTGTAATAATACTCCAAAATTACCTTGATTTCCTCCAGAATAATAATGAAAATACCATCTAAAAAATCCTCAATATTGTTAGCTGATATTGGAAATACTAGAACAAAAATCGCGTTCTGGAATGGCAAAAAACTCAAAAATATCCAATATATTGCTACAAAAAATATCAATACAATTTTTCTTAAAAAATATAGGATAATCGCAGCCTCATGCGTTGTAAATGATAAAAAAAAGATGCTCAAAAAGAATAATGTTTTTTTGATATCAGCAGCAAAAAATACAGGAATAAATTTTGATAGCATAAATAAAAAAAATATCGGTTCAGATCGCGTAGCAGCAGCTGTGGGAGCTGCGAATTTCGCAAAAGGAAACCTTATAGTAATTGATAGTGGCACAGCGATTACTGTAAATGCCATAAGTTCAAATAGAAAATTCCTCGGAGGATTAATTTTACCAGGATTTGACTTACTTTCGATGGCACTTCACAGCGGAACATCAGCCCTCCCTCAGGTTAAAATAAATAATCTTTCTGACGACAATTTTCCTGGAACAGACACAAAATCTGCAATAAAAAATGGAATATCATATTTATTGAAAGGAGGTTTAATATATATCATCAAAGAAATCGCAAAAAACTGCGATTTTCGCAATTATACCGTGATTATAACAGGAGGAAATGGAAAGAAACTCCTTGAAATTATACCAGAATCCATCTATTTTAAAGACTTAGTTTTGTATGGTGTCGCCCAAATATGGGAGAATCATAATGAGAGTAAAAATTTGCGGGTTAAAGACTGAAGAAGATTTACAGGTTGCAATAAAAGCTGGAGCAGATGCTGTTGGCTTCCTCGTAGGTCAATTATATGCTTCTACTGATTTCATTCTTCCAGGAACAGCTCAGAGACTATCAAAAATACTCCCACCTTATATTTCGCCAGTAGTCGTAACTCACCTTATAGAAGCAGATGCAATACTGGATATAATAAAGAAAACAGAAATTTTTAATGTTCAACTTCATGGTGGAAGTAGTCTCGCAGATGTAAAAAAAATCCGCGATAAACTCCCTGAATCAGCAAAAATTATCATGGCGCTACATGTAATAGATAATCAAATAAAACCAGAACCAGAAGATTTTATACCATATGTAAATGCTTTTTTATTGGATAGTTATAATAAGAATACAAAACAAATCGGAGGAACGGGAAAAATTCATAACTGGGACATAAGTGCTGAGTTCAGCATAAAATCCAAACTCCCCGTAATTCTCGCAGGCGGATTAAATCCTTCCAACGTCGCAGAAGCCATTAAGAAAGTTCGTCCATATGGCGTCGACTCTAATAGCGGTTTAAAAGATGAAAAACGAAATTGTTCACAGTGTCTCTGCTCTGAATTTGTAAAAAACGCAAAAATGGCATTCTTTAACACATGAGCCTATTTTTTTGAAAGTTTTACTACATTATCGAAGATTTCAACAGGACGTTTATCTCTTTTCAAAGATTTCAATCTAACATTCCAAAAAAACATTTTTCGGATATTCTTTGCATAAAAACCCCACGATGGTAATGGGCGGGCATCTACATGCGGTGCCAACACTCCCTCTGCCACTTTATGATTAATTCTTTCAGAATATGTATACTGGATAAAAATATCATTAAAATCTATATTTTCTATTGGAGAATTTGTCCAACTTTCAACAGAAGCTGCCGCCCTGTAAACACCATAAGCTGTTAATCTGTTAACCGTTATATTTTTTACAATATTTTCATTGACTTTTTGCCAGATGGTGATTGGTGATGCCACATTTTGCATTGTATTATCAGAGATAAAAATATCTTCTAGTGTGCCTTCACAAGGCATCCATGCTCCTGGTTGTAAAATTATTCCTGAAAGCATATTATACCTACCTGATGTCCTGTGTTCGTATCGTCCAGGTCCAAAGAAAAGACAATTCTGGATAATACCACGGAAGACAGGACCTATAATTCTAATTCCGTTACACGAAGAATTTAGGATACAATTTCTGATTAGGAGATTTTCTGCATAACAACCCGCTATAGAGTCATCTCCTGTAT